>Ga0222719_10003981_pt1 | contig 13044 bp, 15 predicted proteins | sample C33_34DmetaG_FD_165039 | JGI IMG/M metagenome (GOLD analysis project Ga0222719, IMG submission 165039) | Estuarine water microbial communities from San Francisco Bay, California, United States - C33_34D | ecosystem: Environmental > Aquatic > Marine > Unclassified | place: USA: California...
TACGTTCGATCCTCACACATACATGGCTTGTAAGCGGATCAACATCCCTTATGAAGAGGGTAAGCGTCTAAAGTCAGCAGGAGATAAGAAGTTCAAAGAGGAGCGTCAATTGATGAAGTCATGCAACTTTGGATTCCCTGGGGGCATGGCGAGTCGTACATTTGTTCAATTTGCGAAGGCGGGTTACAACATTGATGTGACAGAGGCTGAAGCTACGGACTTAAAATCGTTTTTCTTTTCTCAATTCCCAGAGATCAAGGATTACTTGACTCGCGTAGGTGCTCGCGTGAATAACTATGATGGGCAAGGTTACTTGACGCGAGTGGGTAGATTGAGTGGAGATCGCCGTTTTTGTCAGCTCGCGAATTTCTATTTCCAAGGCTTAGCCGCAGAGGGGGGTCTTTCTGCGTTTGCGGTAGCTAGTCGGCTTGCGTATACAGACCCAACGAGTCCTCTTTATGGGACGAGGCCTGTCTTGTTTATCCATGACGAGATTATCATTGAAACGCCACTCCACAAAGCACATGATGCTGCGATGGAGTTGAAGTATGTAATGGAGTCGAATATGCAATATTACACTCCAGACATCCCTAGTCTTGCAGAGCCAACACTCGCTACACGCTGGTGGAAGGGCGCATATCAGAAGTTTGATGACGCTGGGCGCTTAGTGCCTTCAGATATTTAAAGGAGTAGAGTATGCCTATTTGGACTACTGAAGAAGAGAAGACGCTTAAGCATCTTGTGGGAACAATGCCTCTGAGCAGGGTAGCGTCTGTTATGGGGAGGTCTAAGTCGAGTGTGCTATCAAAGGCGTCTTCGCTTGGTCTATGTACGAGATCTCGAACAATTGCTTGGACTTCTGAGAATTTGAAGCGCTTAGTCATTCTAAGGGTTGAAGGTAAATCTTGGGCTGAGATTTCTAAAGAGTTTAAGATGTCAGAGAATGGTTGTAAAAGTGCATATCACCGACATCAAAAAGAGATTTGCGAGATTTTAAATGGTTTGCTTGTTGATCGAATTACGCAAGTTTTAGACGCGCATGTGTCAAAACGAACTCAGTTAAAGATAGTGAAAGACTTAGAATCTTTTGAGTTAGCTGCACATATTAAAGAAGCGCTTAGGCTTTGAAATCTGACATTCTTAGGTATAATAGTATGTAGTGTATTTTAACGCTTTAGCTATGGGAGAGTGTTATGCCTACAAACATTACTGTTACAAATCCAGCATCGAATGAGATCGTTGTATCTTCTTCATACTTACAGAGTCAGGGTTCTGTAAGTCGTTTAGGTAGTTCACAAATTGAACACACATCTGCGACCAACGCGCTCGTCGATGATATCTTTTTCAAGTTTTATCGGTGTTCTGATGCGGGTGGAACGAAAACATACTCAGCGCTCAATGTCTCAGGTTCAATCGCAGACAGCACGATAGAATCTCAGTTTCTGACCATGCTGTTTACTCAGTATTATGGGGATAGCACTATAGTTACAGACATTGGAGGATCTTTCCCAGATATAGCGGAGCGTCTTAGTGGAGTGGAAAATCCAACAACCCCCTTAGCAGATGCCTTAAGAATGACATCTTCAGAAGCAAAGGGTAATTATGTTGAGTTTGTGGGTATGGGTTTAAGCTCATTTATTGGAGCTAACTATATTAATGGAGATACATCTTTTCGACCTACGGCTGTATGGGGCACAAGAGTAGGTCAAGTTCATCTTACAGATGTAGACCCTCTGAACTCACCGAATGCGTTATATGATAATTCAGATAGCGGTTGTTGGCAGTTTGATGACTTCAATTGCGATGGGATCATTGTCTACACAAATTTGGCCAGTGGTGCCTTTTTTTCATCAGGTCTAAGTTGTTGGTCACAAATGCTCTGTGTTTGGCCAATCCTTGCAGATACTTTAAGTGCAGACTATGCATGTATGTTTAACACATTAGACCAGTCATTTCTAAAGAGTGGGCTTGGGTATTTTGATCGTTCTGGCAGAATAGACTCATATTATGGCTGGGCCGGAAACTATCTCCAATCAATCTTTAATGATTGGGGCATCCCCGTGATTAGCCCTATTTGGAGTATGTCAGACATAGCTCTCTCAGCGTATTCTACATACTTATCATCGAATTTCATTAATAATCTAGGGAGTTTAATCAACCCTGCGAAAGGTTGGAGGTTTGTGGGACCAACAGCAGATTACAACATTAACGCTGTGAATGAGAAGTCTGCACGCTCTCTTCTTTGTTTGTTATGGGCGAATGAGTGTCGCTACGGCAACTCAAGCTCATTTAGCTCTGCAATACCGAGTTTTGAGTCCCAAGTGACCTCAACATTAGGCTATGCATCTGTGTCGAATTATCTCGCAGCCTCTCTTGGAACCTCTTCAGAGGGGTATAATGCGCATATCTATAGAAATATTCTACAGAACAGGTTTGGTTCAAACACACCTACATCTACTCGAAGTTACATCAATACAACGAGCTTCTCATGGGCAAGTAAGCTATCAAGTCAGCCATCTCTTGCAGATTGTTTTGTAGATACTGCGACCTCTTATCCTAAGTATTTCCCCGCAGCGCACGATGACTTTTATGGATCTGCGGAGGGTACATACGGAGCCACGCTAAAATCTAGGATCGAAGATGGGTCTTTGATTGTAGTAGACCCTACAACGTCTGCACAGTCAGAATTGATTCGGAACTGGCTATATACGCCTTAATCCGTATATCCGCAAGCGGATACCATTCGAGCGATCATCTCCTCAGTTATAAGGTTTGGATTCAACCCTAGATGCCCAACATATGCACCGAAAGGCTTTAGGCTTTCTACACTTTGCAGAACAATCTTTTTTGCATTAGCTAATTGGGAGTCTTTTAAATTTCGAGTGATTGAGTTTTCTGTAAACGCTCGATACAGATACATTATCGTGTTCTCTCTAAGGGGCTTTGTGACAAGTAAGACCTTTGAGTAGAGTTCATAATCTACAGCAGCATCATATTCTGTTCTAAGAGGCGCTCTCGATAAGTCTCTTCGTCTCAAGATTCTAGGACTTCTAACAGACATTCCCTTAGTTAGGTTAAAAGCTCTAGAGTCTAATTCTTTGGGTACCCAAACGCCTTTTTCAATAGGTGTCATCTGTAAGTCGCAGACTTGAGTAAGCCCATAAAACAATCCTTGAGGAGACTCAAAGATTCTAGTTATAAATGTTTCAAGAGGCTTGTGTAAAACAGAATCGTCTGCATCTACTTGAATTAGAAGATCGCCTTTGCACATATTTAGCGCCTTTTCGTAAGCGAAGTATGGGCCTTTTTGGGGTTCGTAGAACACTTTGATGTGCTCAAATTTGCGAGCAAGCTCTTTGATGATCTCTATGCTGCCATCTGAACTCCCATTATCGACAATGACAATTTCATTTGAGAGATTGAAGTCGAGTAGAGAATAGACAGCTTGTTCAATAAACTCGCATTTGTTTAATGATGTTATCCAAAAAGATACATATGGGTTTTTGAGTGTCTTAGATAGCACATTCTGAGGACTAGCCATTGGGCAAAGATCTTGATATGTAGATGTTTTTGGGCGCTCTTTTTTTGCGTAGGTAGGGTCTGTTAAGTGCCAACAGTTTGCATAAATATTTGGATAGAAATATGCGCCTTGCTTTGTTTTTCGATAAGCCCACTCATTGTCTTCACCGCCCCACTCTTGAAAAGACTCATCGAACTTACAATCTTTAAAGACATCTCTATGAGCAGCGATGTTACCTCCAGAGCATAATTTGAATGGTGTATTTGTAAACTTAAACGAGTCGAAGCCTTGGGAGTCTAATCGTTTAAATCTCCAATCGAGGTCAGAGGCTTCGATGTGATTTTTCTTTAGGTCTTCGAGCGTGGAGTAGTCTTTTCTAAATCCTATAGAGATAGTTGATTTTGATATACGAGTGACTGCGATATGTTCTCTAACTAAATCTTTTTGAGGGATCATGTCAACATCAAGCATAATAATGTAGTCATGTCTTGCGGAGTCTAAACCTAAATTTCGAACCGCGCTCAGTCGAAAGCCTAAGTCTTGCTGAGTAACAACTCGTATATTCTTAAATGTAGCCCTAAAGGATTCAGCGATGTCTTGGATAATAAAAGAGTTTGAGCTACCATCATCTGCGATAATGATTTCAATCAAACCTAGTGGGTACGTTTGTTGCTCTAAGAAGCTTAAACATTTTTTTAGCAAGTCTTCTTGCTCATAGTGTGAAATGATGATTGAGACTGTCTCAGTAAATTTGAGATCTTTAAGCTCTCGCTTGAAAAAATCAATGAATGAAGTATCATTAGCAAACCCAACTAGACCTGCGGGAGTCGTTGACATTTTTCTAGATCTCCAAGGGTTTGCCCAGTCGCTGAATATCTTTGGATAGTTGCTCAGATGTTGTAGGGTCTTCAGCTTGTTCTTTTAGAAGGATAAGCGCATCAATTGCAACTTTCAGAGCATCAATTTCAGCTAAGTCATAAGAGAGCACAATATTCCGTTTATCTTCCGCGACTCTTTTCTGAAGATGTGCAAGTCTTCGTTGAAGGGTCTTTAGATGCTTCCGATGTGGGAATTTCACATTCTTTTTCATATCTTGACTCCTTCTTTGATTTTAGTCTTTCAACTTCAGACTTTAGGACAGCGATTTGTTTTAAGACAAAAGGAATTGAGACTGAAGGGTATTTGCAAAGATCGCACACGGTTAGCTTTGTGTGGTTAGGCCCTGTATAACAATGAGCTTCTAGATTTTGACGCTTACAGATATCGCAGAGCATGCGAGCCTCTTTAGTTCAGCAAGTTTGACAAAAATCTGTAGCTGCACAAATCATATCATAAATTTTCAGCACATACTGCGCATATGCGTACTCAGATCGACCCTCAACGCATTTACCCTTTTCGGGTCCTCGATTGTATATTGCCAAAGTTTGACAGAGATCATCTTCACCGAGAGCCTCTGCTTTTTCGAAGGCATTTAGTCCTGCTTCAATGTAGTCACATTTACCTTTTTTAGGACAGTGGTACTTTGGGATAACCCCCATTGGGCCTCTAGCTCCTTTTTCTGAGACTGTGTTTGTGAACTTAGTTTCGTTGAATGAGATAGCTATCGCGAGGATAGGGTCGAAATTCCTTTTGGCTGCAGCTTGTGCGACTTGATTGCAGATTTGAAGCCTCTTTGGGACATCATGTATATGCGCATCTAGGTATGATTTAGAGGGATTATTATTTCCAAACATAAGAGAGAGCGCCATCCAGCATGGGGTAAAGAACTCCATGTTTAACCTTTCGTAGTGTTCATTAAATGAGGACTTTAGCTTTATACGATGAACAAGGTAAGATCGTCAATACTCTTTACCAAAATACGGAAATCTTATGCTAACGTACTCCATGATTTAGGAGGCTTTATGTATCTAGACAAATCGACATTTACTCGCTATCGCGAAGAACTAGAGCAGTTCTCACCCGAAGATTTCCATATCGGACCGATTGAGAAATCACACAAAGCGCAAGGCACAAAAAGAAAATGCCCATTAAACACTTCACGCGTCTAACAGGCACCCCCTAAATTCCAACTTCAAGGTAGCCGACTGAGACGCAGAAGTCAAGCTCAATGTCTACCTGATCTGATAAAAGCAAAGACCCCTAGCGTCAAAACGCCCACAGACCCCCAAATATAGAGGTTTTTGCGAGTCTCTTTAGCTTTGAGTTTTTTAGTCGCTTCTTCTTTAGCAATCTCCAAAGCAGCCTCAGATGCTTCCATTTGTGTAAGGCGAGCTTGTGCGAGAGCGAGAGCCTTTTGCTTTACAGATGCAGGAACAGAGCCGACCTTGCTAGGAATTTGAAACTTTGGAGTCTTACTATCATTGCTTAAAAACAAGATAGAAAATCCAATGTTGAAGCCGATAAGCAAACCTTCAGGAGATTTGCTTACTTCAACAATTGAGACTGTGGCATTTGGGTCTACTTTTGGCGTAAGGCTTGGGGTCTTAATCCTAACAGAGGGTCGTTTTATCCGAACATTAGGCCCCAGAGATTTTATTGCCATTGTAGTGCTCCCAATCTATGTTTAGTCTCGATTAGACATATAGAAAGCTAAAGCGACAACGCTTACTACACCTACCCCGCCTAAGATGTAGAGGTTGCGCTTTTTCTTAGCTTCCTCTTTCTTCTTAGCTTCCTCTTCCTTCTTAGCTTGGTCGAGAGCTAATTGTACAGTCGTAGGATCTGTTACTGTAGCCTTAGCGATATCGTCTTTAGTGACGCTTGTAGCTGTAGGTTTTGAAGCAGGTTTGAGCACAGTGCCTGTACCAACGGGGGAGCTTCCACTCGAACTTGTGCCAATAGCATCTGAAATACTCTTTGTTACATCTGCAGGAAGTGCTGAAAAATTAGTGAACATAGACATGATTCGTATCCTTTATGTTAGTTGTTTCTAGAAGTGTAGTACCATGCGGCACCGCCAAGGAGCACAGCACCGATACCGACATAGAGCATCGTGTTAGACTCTTCTTCAGACTCTTCAGTCTCTTTAGTGTCTCCTGCTGTATTAGCCGCTGTGCGCGTAGCTTCCTCCTCTGCAAGCGCAGCTTCCTCATCAGCAAGTTCTTCGGGAGTCTTTGTGACAGTATCTACAATCTCTTTGCCCCCACTGATTATATCATCGATACCCTCTCCGACATCACCAAAGAAATCTCCAAAGAAGCCGCCCTCTTCTTCCTCAGATGCTGCGGTAGTTGACACGCCTTGCTCAGGAACCACGAGGATAGGATCTTCGACTTGAGTGATCATCTTCTCAATGGCTTCGATCTCTTCGTGCTTCGCTTCGATATCTTGTGGGTGCGCGTCTCGCGTAATAAGGTTATCAAGGTCAAACTCTGCAAGACGGAGGTCTTTTTTGAGAACGGACGCAGACTGCTTACAAGCGCTCTGCATCTTCTTGAGCGAGGCAACCTCAGACTTTAGTTTAGCGATGACTACATCTTTCGCAGTAAGTCTCTGGGACTCTGTCGGAGACTTAGAGTTTGCGATTTTTTCACACTTCGTCTCTAACTCTGCGATCTTTGCCTTAAGGGACGTAACAGTCTTGTTAGACCCTTGAAGCTGAGAATTTACCATTGAGAGGTGCTTCATTTCAGACTGAACAAGGCGCATTGAGAGGTTCTGAAGTTGCTCAATAAGTTGTTCAATGCGATATAAACTTTGAGGTGTGAGTGGGTTCTTCTTTTGAACCATAGATGGTGGTAGTATAGGGAGTCTACCGATCTTAGGAGCAGATGGCTTCATAGAGATCGTAGGAAACTTTTCCATCTTTGAGGGAGCTGGTAGATAGCTAGACAGCTCATTTCGAATTTGAGTAAGTTGCACGATCTCTTTTGCAAAGCGCTTACGATCAAGAGTTTTGAGCCAAAAGTTTGCGCATTGGATTCCATCTTGGATGTGATCCATAATGAATGCTTGATGGCTCATAGAATTCATAGGTCTAGAAGCCATAGGTCTAGAAGCTTTGCTAGTAACTACGTCTATAACTCGTGGACTAATGAGGGGCTGTCTTGTAGAGCCTTTGCGCCCACTTAATCCACCACGAGCAACCGCAATCTCAGTTAATTGCTTCATGTGAGCAATCATTTTTCGGACATTTTCGCGCTCTGCTGTACTGCCCATGATGAGCTTTCGAGCAAGCGCTACAGATTGCTGTCGAACTTCCGTAAGATTTTTTGCACCACCCTTAACAGCGGTTAGCGCAAGAAGATTCACAGTAGCTTTAGGTAGATGTCCGGGTTCTATGTACTTATTTACAAAAGCCATCAAACCATTGTACGCGCCTGCGAATTTCGACATATCTGTGCGTATAGTAGGAGAGTTGGGATACATCAAAGCCATTAATTTTGTTAGAGGGACAGACCCAGCAACTCCAAGTTTAGAGTCTTGAGGCATATCCGCAACTGTTCCGAGAGATCGTCTTCGCATATCGACACCTTTCAAGAGGGTGTAATAAGAGGTTGAAATACAAGAGGAGTGTGCTAATTTTACAGTAAGAATGTATCTACTGCAAAAAGGAATTTGTATATGAGTTGGGAAGAAATTGAGTTGTTATTTTCGAAGTTACTTTCTCAAATTCAGCAAAAACACGGGATTCAGCTTTCTGTTGTTTTATTTTGTGATTGGGGAGGGGCGTACCCAAAAGTTAGAGATTTTGCGCAGACGGATGGTGATTGCATAAATCTATCGCCTAAAATTATAGGTGAGCCGAGGCATCGAGTGTGTGCGCTTTTGATGCATGAGCTTGGTCATGTGTTGCTAATGCGTGATGGGGATTATACTCATAGTGAGCGATATGCAGATGAGATCGCAGAATTGTGTTTTGGAGTTCCTATCTACTATGATAAAGAGGGAGTTCAGACACTGAATACGGGCATTCGCCCTAGACCCAACCATCTACCTCAATAAGTTTAAGGAGACTTTTAGAATGTCTTTAGGAAAGTGTGCGCGTAAGGGCTGGGCTTGGAAGCCAGTTAAAACTCAGCTACTGGATTTTGAATCGAAGGACTCCGTAGGGACGATTAGATGTGAGATATTTGCATCAAAGTCTAGCCCTTTTAGCGCAGAAGAATTGACTCAAGCTCTCGCATTAGAGGGTTTAGTTTCAGCAGACACGAAGCGAATCCATTTACATATCAAAGGCGTAGAGAGCCGAGACTTGAATATCCGAGCGTTTACGGATTTAAAGCGTAAGGTTGAGGAGATAGGCTTCCCAAATGCAGAAAAGGCGATCCTTGCAGTCAAGAAATCGCCTTCTCAAATCCAAACCTTGAGGTGTGGAGCTAAAGCTTAGTCTTCGCTCTTTAAAACTTTATAGACCTTTGCGCCACCCCAAAGGATGCCTATCGCAAGGATGGGGTAAACAGCCCAATCAAATAGGGTAGACATGTTCCTTGCTAAGGAGTTGAGCATATCTGTGAAGTGCGAATTGATAGACTCTTTCTTTAGTCTCTCAATCTGAGCAGATAGCTGCTTAATTTGCTCCTCCGAAAGTTTGATCGTTAGGGCTGAATATTTTTGGAAAACGCTTAGGCTCGCTATGAGTTCTGTAGGACTAGCCGTAATGTCTGCGGAATTGAGTAACAAAGACTCGATTTGCTCAATAGGTACTACCTCTCCAGGCTTCGATCTAAGTTGTGTACGAATCTCATCTAGACTCTTTTGTACAGAATCTTGTTTGTCTTTAGGTACACCACAAGCATCCATAAAGCTTAGAATAGTCCTAACAAGATTTATCTCCTTCGAACTCAGTCCACAATCTATAGAGGCCCTTGCGAGAGGTTGCAGTTCGATATCTAGACCTATAAGGAAATTTATCGTCTCCGCAAAATAAAGTTTTAAAGGCTGAAGATTACCATTGGAGTTGCTTATGATGTTCTCTAAGACTATATTTTGATCGGAAAATGCATCGTTCGTAGATTCCCATAGAAGATTCTCTTGCTCTTGAAAAGCCTTGCATCTCTGTTTTAAGAGCGCAGTAGAGTTAATTTCTATCTGCGTGTACACAAAATCACCTGCGAAAGCTAATACAGTTACCGCTCCAATGTAGCTTAGATATACGAAGAATGCAGGATTGCTTCGTAGCGGTAGAGTCTTTGCGTCAAAGGGTACAGCATCATACAGTCCAAATGTATATGTACATAGTCGCTCAATTTGGGCATCTAACTCAGGCATGAGTTGATTTTGTATGTTAGCAATCGCGTCTATAGTCTTGTTTTGGTCCGCTTCAGATATAACCCTTAGAGGATCTCCAGAGCCATTTTCGCGAGTTGTAGGGCTAACACTCCGATTTAAGCCAACACCGAGATTCCCAATAGCATTTACAAAGATAGCGGTTTGATCTTGGAGGAGTTCGCGAGCTTCCAAAAGCGCGTTGAGTTGTTCATTTTGGCGGTCAAACAGCTCAGAATATCTCTTATCACCTAACGCAGTCCTAAGCGCCAATGCCTTTACTTGGCGAGGCGTATACTTAGAGTATTCAGGAAAGTCAGCGATCAACTTTTGAACTGTAAGATTAAGAGATGTGTTAAAGAGTTGGTAAGCGCTATCGATATTCATCCCCTCTATTTGCATTACAGCGTCGTAATATTTTTTAGAGATGATCAGAATATCTCTGAGTTGACTATTTGAGTAGTCAGAGATCCGCTTTACAGGTCTGACATGAGCCTCTATTGTAGAAGCCATCTTTTCTGTAAGAGATTTGAATTCGAGTGCTTGAGTCCTTGTAGGCATAGATAAAGCCATGATAACCCCCTAGAGCATCTTATTTTGTAAGGTAGGCAAACGCGCCACCCATAAGAACTTGTACAAGTCCAAAGATGACAGCTGCTTTTGTTTTGTAAATCTTCAGATCAGAGACATCTAATTTGATCTGCTCTAGATCAGACAGTGTGAGTTTTTGTTGAAACTCTTTAGACCATTGATGAATATCTTCAAGCTTTTGGGTTTTCAGTTGGAACTCCAAAATTTCAGACTTGATTGAGTGAATCTCGTCTTGGAGAGATTGTTTCGTATCTACAATCTTCTGGTCTAAGCTTGTAATTGACTTTCGAATCTCTTGTAACTCTTTAATCAATTCAGCTTGGAAAACTGCATTGCTTGCTTGTTGGTTTTGCATTTTCGGCACTCACGAACATTTGCGAACCCCACACCCTCGCATATGTTGCGTGGGAGCGAGGGGGTTATGTGTTGCCTCTGAACTGACCAACAAGGTTTGCAATCGCGCCAATCGTTCCCGTGACCTCTCTAATCTTTTGGAGTTTGTTTGCTTGCGCATCTAACTCACTACTTGGGTTTTCTTTTGACGCGGGTGCTGTGGCAGTAGACTCAGAGGTTGGTTTAGGGGTCGAAGCTTTTGAAAATGAGATTGCCTGAGCAACACCTAAGTACCCTAGTGACAAAGCCGCGAGATCTTTTTCTGTATCTCCAACATTTTCACTTGCGAGCACAACAGTCGTGAGGACAATTGGAGGAATGAGTACACCATTACTGCTTTTATAGGGTAAGTATTTATTCCATACAAAAGCAGCGCCACTCCCAAGAGCGGTGTAACCCATTCGCATCCAAATGTCACGCTCAGGCAATTTCATAAATCACTTACCTCATAGACTTACGGACAAGCATGGCAACGGAAGCGATTGAACCAATCGCGACAATGCCAAAGGCGAGCTTGTCAGCAATACTACCGTCTTTAGCGGCTTTACGGTTCTGCTCAAGTGCAGGAAGAGTAGTCTTACCTTGTAAGCCGCCTCTGCGCTCCTCTGGAGTCTGAGTCTTTGCGGTGTCGATCTGAGTTCTGATTTGGTCGGATAAGCCCGTATCAACAACTCCACCTGCAGCGATAAGCGCATCTGAGATTTGATTGTTGAAGGAGTCCAATATGAAATCTTGGAAAGCACTTGCAGAGACACCTAAGAGGCTTGCGATATCACCATTATGCTGATCAATGAGTACAGCAACGCGCTGAGCTATGGGCAACTCACAAAGAACCTGCAAGTTCTGAGCGGCATTCTCGCCAAAACGAGCGCGAACAAGCCTTACATTTTCTGGAGTGCAGAGCGCTTGTGGGTGTGAGTCCTCAAGCATAGCCTCAAGCTCAAGGTCTGCGGAGTTATCTCCAACAGACTCATTGAAGATGAGCGTGATTAACTCTTCAGGCATGTACTGTGGGAAAGAGACAGCTCCAAAGCTTGTGAGCGCATTAGAGATATCTTCTTGGTCAAGTAGCATACCATTAGAGTCGCTAATTGCCAGACCACCCTCAAGTAGAACAAAAAAGATGTCGTGAGAGTTGAGGTTCTTCCCTGGGAATACATCTGCTAAACTTGCAGTAATGACCTCAGCAAGACTCTCTTGCACAGGATCTGAGATGACAGTGTGGACAAGGTCTTCATCATCATCGCCTCCGACAACAACCACCCCATCCTCAGCACCTCCATCATCGCCTCCTACAACCACCTCATCCTCAGCGCCTTCATCATCTGGAAACACGTCATCATCTGCAGCAAAAGAGAGAAGGGCCTCTACACCATCAAGTATCTCCTCATCAGGAGCCTCAGTATAGAGCATGAGGCTCTGAACAATACTTGATTTATTTGCCGCAGAGCTGTTCTCATATCGAGTAGTTAACTCGTTAGGATCGCCTTCTTGACGCTCAACTTGAGCGCACAAGTCATTCCAAGCGTCAGTAAGACCAAGGTCAGCGATTTCTTGTGGAACATCAAAACCCCCAGAGATCGCGGGGTTCATAAAGAGGGGCTTGTAGTGGCGCATAATTAGCTTCCTATCAATGTAGAGAGGGTTTGGAGCTTTTTCTGAGAAATTCTGTTTTCAGATTCAGCTCTTTGGAGAGATTCCATTGTCTTTTCTTTTTGGGCGTATTGCAAATCTTTATTTGCACTTTCCACATTAGAACTTAGTGTTTTGATGTGGGGGATATCTGACTCTTTGAGCATCTGCATGAGAGCATCTAACAAGTGATCCGCACATTGGTTCAGCATATCTTGTTTACCGAGCATAAGTGCAGAGCAACAGTCTTCCATACATGCAAGTGCGTAAAGCTCTGCGGTGAGTGATGCAATGCTTTTAGGGTCATGTAACCGTTGTCTACGCCGAATCTTTGTAACTTCAGCTTGGGCATCCCCTAAAATACTTGCAGATTCTCGAAGCCCTTTAGCAGAGCGTCTATTTGAACTAGGGTTAGGCTTCCGTAACCTTAGATTTGAAGGAGAATGTTGCATACGATGTACAGATTCAAGCTCTTTAATCTGTGACTCAATCTCTGCTAAAGCGCTCTTTGGGACATCAATGTCAGATAGGTCAGCTTTTACGCCTTCAAGCTTGCTAGAGAGTTTTCGAGCATTTCTCTTTGCAGAGTTTAGAGCCTTGCTTTTACAAAAGTCTATTGTTGAGAGGAGCGCTTTTTGGACTTCGTATGCTGGCAGTTGTGTAATCACTTGAGACATACAGTTATCGAGAGCATCTCCGAT
>Ga0222719_10003982_pt1 | contig 13043 bp, 26 predicted proteins | sample C33_34DmetaG_FD_165039 | JGI IMG/M metagenome (GOLD analysis project Ga0222719, IMG submission 165039) | Estuarine water microbial communities from San Francisco Bay, California, United States - C33_34D | ecosystem: Environmental > Aquatic > Marine > Unclassified | place: USA: California...
TCTTCATCTGTAATATGATTAAAATCAATATCGTCAATGAAGACTCCGAATCTACCGCATCCGGGAATTTTAGTTATTTTCAATTTTATCTCCTTTTTGTTCTTCTTTTTCCATTACATGAAACCACACCATAAAGAATATAACTGTGACAACCATTCCTATAAAGAATAAACCTATGCCAGCACCTACACTCATTTAGATTTTCTCCCCGGCTTCGAATCCACGGAACGTTTTGAACCTTGGAAACCTAAGCGAATAAGTACCGTCTTGATTTTGTGTAATAGCATCTGCTCTAACCTCTACAATATTGCCAATAAGTGTGCTACGATCATTCCAAAAACTATCACGATCGCTGTCGCTAAACCCACTACCAACATTAACTTTGATATCTCTTCCGTCATCACGTCCTTCACAAACGAATGCACCAAGTTTACCAACATTCCTTCCTGTTCCTTCTTCGACATCTTTTACCTCCAATGATACCTCAATAAATGGTTTCATCTTCAACCATGCATGAGATCGTTTACATTCATAAGGAGCACCAATGTCCTTAATCATAACTCCTTCATAACCACCGTCTACAGCCGCTTTATTTAGGTCTACAAAGCGTTTCTCTCCTTCGGAAGTACTAAGGTCTACCTCTTCCCAGTCCAACGCTTGTACGTGCTTTAAAACGCTACTGTGCTGGTCTATCCATGCCTTAACTGCTTGGCTTCTAAACGATTGTGGCTTGTCCCAACCGCCTTCCAAAAACTTATCCAAAGGACACATATCAAATAAATGCAGAACTGCATCAGTGGCATCACCACCGCTCTTTCTGTGTACCTGTTTCATTAGGTCTTGGAAGTTAGCACTCATTACTTCACCGTCTAATACCAAGTCATATGGTGAAGGGTTATTCTGTAATACTGTTTCAATTTCTTCAATGATGTGTCCAAAGTTATGAAACTGTTTACCATTACGACTAAACGTTTCTACTTTACCATTCTTGCAAACTGCAAGGACTCTAACTCCATCAAGTTTAACTTCTACTTGTTTCTTACCAACCATTTTCTTTTCGTGGTTAGCACTGTCATGTGCAAGTTGACAAGTGAACACAGGAATTGCATACTGTGGAAACTTTTTAGCAATTTTGTTTACTGTCTTTTCACTTACACCGCAACGTAAATCTTTGATTAAAATTCTTCTATAAAAACCATTCCACTGTTCTGCTGTTGCTGAACTCATAACAAGTTCAATAGCATCACGTGCCGCATGACCTGTAAGTTCTCTTGCGTGTAATTTTTCTGCAAGTTCTTTGAATACTGTCCAAGGACATCCTTGTGCAGAAAGTATTTCGTTTTCTGGTTTGCTTGGAACTTGCTTTACACCAAATGTATATAATGGATCAAGAGCCATCTTAACTCCTTCAAAGAATTCGTCAAGACCTTCTTGCATTGCTTCTTGTAATACGGCTTCTTTTGCAAGCCTTGAATTATCTGCTTCAAGTTTTGCTATGATTTCTTGCGGTTGTGTTCTCATTTGTGCCTCTCTTGCCTTATTAATAGTTATACTATATACAAGTTTTAATCAAAAGTCAAGAGATTTTTTACCAAAATCAGTCCCATAAATTTTCATAATATTTGCCAAAAAGTCTAAATCCATTTGAAATACGTTGTTGCTCTGCTTTCATACCTTCTTGATCATCAATGTCGAAACGCATATAAACATCTTCTTTGTTTGCTTTACAATCAAATGCATAGATCATTTCGTCCATGACCCAGTCCCAACGTTCAAAGAACTTAGGATCTGTGTCGCCATTCTTACCGTACTTGCTTATCTGCGCCTTTGTAGCACGTAGTTCTTTTGGAACATCTTGCGGATCTACATTAGGAGCACCGTGTTTGGTTTCTTTCAACTGTTTGAGCATAGGCAAGATGATAGGAGCAAGTGTATAATCCATGCTCCAGGTGTCTTGTCTGTCAATACGGATCTTGACTTTCTGTTTGCGTCTATCAAACCAAATCCAGTTGAACACGTTGTACACACTTTGTACCGCATCTTCAAACAGTTCAAGACTGCGTTGAAACCGTGTTTGTTGTTCTGGCTCCGGCCAATCCACATAGCCATACTTGCGATCCATGTAGCGTGTGTGAACACGACAGATTAACCTGTTTGGATACTTGCCAATATTAACTTTCATACTTCACCACCTTTACGTTCATTTCTTTACCTTTGGTGCGCCAAACAGTTGCGGCTTGATTTGCTTGTTCAAAGGTTTCAAAAGTCTGTACTATAAAATTCCACATATCACATTTGCCTGTGTCTTCTGTAACATATATCCAATCGTCTTGTCCGTCAATACAAATCATTATTGCGTACATAACTAATCCTCATATGACCATTCTGTAATAGGTTCAAAACTTTCCGCAGGATCCATCATATCAAACTTGCGTGGATAATGCTTGAGTAGACTACGTGCTCTATCTCTAACTTCACTGGGCACCCGCTTTGTTTTCTTAGGGTTACACAGATCCATTAGGAATCGTTCTACATTTAATACTGCATTCGTTCTTTCAATTGGTAGTGTCATCTGCCCACCTTATCCTTTTTCCGTAGTGCGTTTCAAACTGTTCAACAAGTGTATTATACGACAAAAGTTCCTCAGTTGTCAAGTCCCATAGGTAGTCGCTGAGTGCATTCCAGTCTTCCCCGTGCATGGGTGCAACACCGTATTCGTTCCAGCCGTCATAACCCGATTTACTGTCATCACGAATATCAATGCGTCCAGCAGAGTATCGAATAGTTGGAGTTACCCCATCGTCTTCAAGTAGTCCACGCTCTTCATACCAATGAAGATTGATAGGACCCATCCAGTTGGTGCTGTAGGTAATCATAGTTCTATAATCTCTACATTGTCGCCAAATTGTTCTTTTAATTGGTTGTAAATTCCTGAGTTGCTCATACGCAATTCGTTTGCTTGATAATACAGATTATATACTGAACCACTCATCGTCTTAACCACAGCATAAAATTCACTGTGTGTCTTATCTACATTCTTGATGTCACTACTTAGGCGCCAACTGTCACCGTCAAGATATCCGCCACTCCATCCTGAGACAATCTTTTTATACTTCTGGTCTTTGTGAGTAATTTCAACTACTACCCAACTATTAGGTGTTATGCCGTGTTCTGGTGGTAATTTCATACTTGACAATCCTGTCCTGGTTGAACAAAATCTTTGCACTCCACATACATTGCATCGGCTTCTGAATAAATTCGTGTAATAGGTTTACCATCAATTTCCATACCAATTGAAATATAAGGTCCACCACTTGGATCAAACATCCCCAAGTTAGAAGTGTCTACACTGTCTTGACCTTCGCGACCACCAAATCTACACCACTTCATTACTTTGTCGTCCATAACAAATTTATATGTGGTATCGTTAATTGCTTCCCACATATAGGAATCCGAATAGCGATTTGTATACATTGTATCTGATTTAAACATCGTCTTTCTTCCTTAGGCTCCAATTGCCGTGATCAAGTTCTTCCCATAATAATGTATCACCAATGTCCCAACCTACTTGGGCTAATGCGTCTGGGGGGAGTTCGAGATACAACTCTTTTGTCTTGCCGTCTTCTTGGATTTGTACTGTCCAAGAGTGTTCACCTGTTTTTTTGGGGTATGTCATGCTGTCACCTTTGACTATTAATAGTATTTAATTTGGCGCACTCGAAGAGATTCGAACTCCTGGCCTTCCGGTCCGCAACCGGATGTTCTATCCAACTGAACTACGAGTGCGTAATACGTATTGTTTTAATATAACTGATTATGCTTGAGAAGTCAACCTATTTTGGTGATACTATAGAGAAAAAAATAGGCGACATAAAGCCGCCTATTTAAGAAAGAAAATAACGTCGGACTATTAGATGTCTAATAAACCTTTTGCCATTGCTTTGTAACCAGCACCAATTACTTTTCTTGGAGCCTTAGTACCCATTACATATCTTGAAACCATTTGGCCTCTGCTGTTTTTTCTTGTGTTTAAGAAAACTGGGTGACCAGCAAATCTTAATGCTTGAATAACCGCTTGTGGGTTACCTGCACCAAATCTATTTTTGATGTCTGCACTTGTTAGTGCTTTACCTTCAGTAAGAGCGTTTAATACTCTATCTTGAATTGTAGTTGTTTTAGTAGTCATTGACTTCTCCTATTAAATTATCAAGTTGCGAATAAGAACTTTCTCATTCAACTTATACAGTATAACAAAAAAATGTAATAAAGTCAAGTAGTTGTTTGCCAATTACTCTTAAATGGTTGATTTCTTAACATTGAACACAATCATGTTCAGTGTAGAACCTTCTTTAACTGTGATATACCTGTTCAAATAAGCAGGAATAATAAGCAACTTACCATTATCTACATTGAACTTTTCGTTAGGTGCAGTATAGATACTAACACTTTTGTCTGTTGGTACATGGAGAGGATTTTTGAACGGGCTATCAACATATAAACCAATTGTACCATAACTTGCATCTGGAAAATAATACCCGATAAACACATCTTCGTTGCTGAATGTACGTTCTGATACGTTCGAACTGTGTCTTTCGTACCAACTGTGCTTAATCTCATAATAGTCTGCACCATACTCTGCAGAATATGCTTTCAAACATTCGTTAATATTATTTTTTAACAGATATAATCTATTTGATTCTAAGAAATCTGTTTCTGTTTCAAGATCAATTACATCTTTCTGTGACATACTTAGAATCTTTTGTTCCTCAGCAGGATGAAAATTTCTCAAGTCATACATTCCAATTAGTGTTGGAAAAATATGAAAATAGTCACTATCGTTTAATGAATCAAGATGTCTGTCCATAATATCTCCTCCTTGTAAGTTATATATCTGTGTGTAGTGTGTGTTTTATTTGAAAGTGGTGCTGGTGGATGGACTCGAACCAACTATCTCCCGATTACAAGTCGGGTGCATCACCAGTTATGCTTCACCAGCAGTCTTTTCAAATTTCTTTACTCGGTCATATCTAAAAGAACGCCAACCTTTGGCATTAATATCCCATACAGTAACAGTCCCTTGTTTAGGTTCTTTCTGTGTTTTAGGGTGGTGTTCTTCAGGTATAACGTCAAAAGATTTTGTACACGTCATAACTCTTTCATCGCCATCTAACTTTAAAAAAGTTACAACGTATATATCTTTTTTTAGTAATTCTAATAGTTCGTCCTGAACTGGGATTCCTTTTAAGTCTGCAACAAAATCAGCCGCAGTTGTAAATTTTAAATCATTCATATTATTCTCCAAGTACAATTTGTTCAAACCAGTAGTCTGCAATTTGCCTATGACTTTTTGGTCCGGGGTGTTGATGATCTCTTGCATGATCTATTTCCATTTCTTTAGGATTGATCAATGCTACACTTTCTTGTGGTAAACACTTCCTTATAAGTTGATTAGTTTCTTTGCTCCAACTCCATACACTGATAATGCTGTCATTAATATTTGATATATCATTAAGCCAATTTAAACAGACAATAGTCCTATGCAGTTCTAATTCTTCCCAATAATTTCTAATATAATTCGCATGATCTTTATTGCTCATATCAAGTCCAGGACCTAAAATCATATTAGTGTGTTGCCATTCATGCTCATACTGTGGCCAACAAAATCTACTGAAATCTGGTAATAAGAATAACGCTTTATCAAACCCTATTAATCTTTCTGCAACACTATAACATTTGACTATGTTGTCAATACTGCTTCCTACCATACCGAAGTTTAGTACATCATGATTGGGAAAGTATTTTTTAAGAAGAGAAGTGTAAATATCTTTTTCATCTACACCGACGCCAAATGTACAACTATCACCAAAAACTCCTATTACTTTGTTTTTAGTTTTTTCCCAACTTCCTCTAAAACCGTATTTGTTAATATTATATTGTGTGCCTTGATCTCCTATAGCATTGTATTCATCACTGCCTTTGAATGGTCCACAGGTAAATGCTGTATCTTTCACATACTCTTCGCTATATTTGATAAACTCGTGAAAATCTACAAGATCGTGTAAGTTCTTTTTGTTAGCAGGACTAAGTTGTCCTATTTTATCAAATCCTTTTATCAAGTCCATTTCACCATTCCGCTATCTTGCACAAACTGATCCGTAGAAGGAACATAATATTTCTTATCATATTCCTTGGGATTCTCTATAAAATCTTTGTGTGGATTTGCACACAAAACAAACGGACCTTGTTGTATATCTAATTTAATTCCCAACTTGTTGTCTTTAGGGATATGAAAACCTAATTGACACCAATGATTAAAATTGTTACTGCTTCTGCCGGGATCATTGTTAACAAATTCTATTCCTTCACAATATGCCTTCCAATGGAAAACCATGAAATTATGTCCTTTGGGTTTCGGCACATCAAAAATTATCCTTAAATCGGGTACTTGTGGATAATCTTTTAAGTTTACACTAAAAATTTCTGTCGCATTGTCTACAGGCATATCATCGAGTCTTGTTGATCTTAATCCTGGTAGTGGATATAACATATCAGTCTTAAGATTTACAGGAAAATTTTCTATATATCTATTTTCTTTTTCTATTTCCTCTAAGTACAGTGTACTATGAAACAATTTAATATGATCTGGGATAGCAATACAACCAGGATTGCGTGTAATTAAATCACTAAAAATACGTGTAAAGTTTCTTTCAATACCTATATCACCTAATGTTTCACTTAATACTACATCAAAGTAATGTGATGGTGCTTGATGAACATCATGATGGATTGAATAGTTTTGTACATTATTAATTTTACAAAGTTCGTGAATAGTATGATGTAGGTTTGTTTGATTTTCAATAAACCAAACTTCTTTTGCACCGCACATTGCCGCATAGATGCCAAGAATGCCCGTACCGGCTCCAAAGTCGATAACACGTTTTCCTTTGCAATGTTTTTTAATTTGATCAAAGAATCCTGTACAACGTGCATGATCCTTGATCATACACATATGACTGGCATGGTCTGCAAATTCCTGATCAAATAAAGCAAATGTATGGTCTGAAAATTTATCCACGTTTAGTTACAACAGTATCCGCTAATCCGTACTCAACCGCTTGTTCGGCAGTCATATAGTTATCACGGTCCATATCCTTTTCAAGTTCTTCGTACGTCTTGTCTGTATGGTTAACATAGATATCTGTTAAAACTTTTTTCCAACGCACAAGTTCATTTGCCTGAATCTCTACATCACTTGCTTGACCTTGCATGCCGCCTAATGGTTGATGAATCATATGTCTTGCATTTGGTAGAATTTTACGTTTGCCTTTTTCACCAGCAACTGCTAATAAAGAACCCATCGAAGCGGCTTGTCCTAATACAATAGTATGGACCGGTGACTTAATAAATTGCATAGTATCATAGATACTCATACCTGCTGTAACACTACCGCCTGGCGAATTAATATAAAAAGAAATTGGCTTGTCGGGATTTTCTGATTCCAAGAACAGCATCTGTGCTACAATTAAACTTGCTGATGTTTGATTAACATCGGTGTCTAACATAATGATTCTATCTTTTAGAAGCCTACTAAAGATATCGTAACTACGCTCTCCTTTGGCTTCTTTTTCAATTACTACTGGTACTAAGTTTGGCATTTACACTCCTCGTCCTTGCTTGACTATAATTTCTTGTGGACCATTAGTTACAAATTCAAGGCCAATTGCATTGCCTACATATAACTTACCGTTCCACCTCATGTTAATTTTATTGCCTGCAATTACAGCAGTACAATATTCTTTGTCTTTAAATTGCATTACTTCTGCTTCAACTACTTGGTCTTTGTCAACACAAGTAATTTGAACTTTATTATCATATAAAAATTTATTGGCCATTTTTTATCCTTAATTTTAATGAACTATATTCTAACATATCATACACCAAGAAGTAAAGAAAAAATGTGCTCAAACTGTCAAACCATGATCCCCATAACAACATAGGCAATCCAAAGAAAAAGAAAATAGTTTTTAATATCCATCCACCTACAAATCTTTCAGGTATATAATAGAATGGATATTTTCCAATATCCTCTACTGGCGGTTTATCTCTATAATCGTTAAATTCGTAATTCATATTCAAAATTCTGACAAAGGTTATTTTTTTCTAATAATTTAGCCCCATTACGTAAATGGAACTTTGAAGCCATTTCAGTCAATGGAGATAGTGTAACAAGCCTATCACATTTTTCGTCGATAGCACTGTCTCTTAATTGATTAATAATTGTTCTACCTGCACCCTTGGTGTAACTCCAAACAGTATATGCTACAAGAATACTACCCAACGGTGTTGCATTTTCAAACAGTTCGTCTTCTGTTGTAGGCAATTGGTTAGTTAAAGCAGTGCATACAATCGCATCAATATTTCCTGTTATATCGTTTTCAAGAACTACAATATTGCGTCCATCTTCAAGCCTTGATTCGGGATCAATATGAGGCCGGACCGGATCGTCTGCTATCATATGTAGTTCATCTTGTCTCATTGTTCTTAGTGTCATACAATATTCCTTTTTATGATTTTAAGTACCTTTTTGCTCATTCTTGCGTTATCAAAATATTCATAACACTTCCATAATGGTGTTGGCGGTCTTTGATTCTTAAGTGTAATACAGTCGCTTACAGGACTATGGAACCCCATCTTGTCTAACTCTTCAGAACTAAATTCGACAAAATTAATTTTTTCATCTGTATTAAACTTTACATACATTAACGCATCTCCCTCTCTAATGTCAATCCTTTGTTTACCCGGTTTCTTTTGAAAGAGCGGTCTAACACCAGGTCGGAGCCATCTACCAATATCATAACTACCACATAATGATTGAACGTTTTCTGTGTAACCGTTGATATCATAGTATGCTGGTAAGTTAGTTGCCATTAGGGGCTTGTCTGCAAAGAAAATATAACCAAATCCTAATTGATGAATTCCGGTTTTTCCTTGCGGTTGTCCAAAGAATATTTCTCCAAACTCCGGATCTTGTCCGTGTATTTTTAAGTTTCCTTGATCTGAATATTCTAAAGACACTGTAACTGGACTTTTAATAACGACAGTTTTTGTCATTTCATCAACCATGCCTGGGCAGTGTAGTAATGCTGGTCCAAGGTATTCTTTGTAATCAATATGTTTATTCAAGAACGTTGGTTCCGGAAATCTAAGTCCGGAAATAAAATGTCGTTCGCCACTACCTGGCGCAATCGCTCTCGCCCAATATACGTTAATCATATTTGTTTACCCACATTCTGTATGGCTTGACTTCTTTTGAGTCTTTTCTTATAAATCCAAATTGTGCAATGTTAAAACTTAATGTAATTCTTTCAACATCACTTTCAAAAGGATATACTGCGTGATGCATACCACCTGGAAAGAATATACAATCACCTGTTTTAGGTGTGTAGTTAATATGACTTGCTTGCCAAATATTATCAATCAATCCACCAGTAAAAATAATATCACCCGGAACAGGTTGATTACTATGCTGTTTGACCTTTTCTTTTTCCTGTGCAATAACTTCTGGAATATCTATGTATAAACTTGCACTAATGATACTTTCAGGGTGTGTATGCATTGGATTAAACTCTCCTTTGCGAGAAAAGTTAACCCATGGATATCCTTGAAGTTGAATAGCAACATCGTGTTCATCTTCATTTGGCATTTCGTTAAGATTGCTGACTTGTAATCCGCTTCTTAAATAGTTGTTTACGTGTGAAGCCATAATAGACATAAACCTGCCTTGTTCGTCTGGCGTGCCTATGTTTTTAAAATCGTATTGACCTTTGATATTACCTGCAAGTGTTTGACCCATAGGATCGCCTTTTTTCTTTGCCTGGTTACAGAGGTCTTGTAAAAACTTTACATCTTCGTCGGTAAATTTTCCAATATAAATGCTTGGGCCAAATGATTGTCTTATTTCATATTGACCGCTTTGTTCTATATAGCCTTCGCCGGTATAACTAAATTTGCGACTCACGTTTTGCTTGTTCCTTTTTCACTCTTGCAATACCTCTTTTTTTAGCAAGTCTTCTTTTCTCGCTTGGCTTTTGATAATATTGCCTATCTTTTAATTCTTGTAGTAAGCCTGACTTCTTATTCTTATTTTTAAGAACTCTAAGTGCTTTTTCTATATTATTATTTCTTACTATTATTGTCGTCATTGTTCTCCTTTGTTAATGAAGTGTTGTGTTTATATCATTGTCCTGTGTCAAGTCCACTCCGAAATACTGTTCACAGATAGTTACTATACTTTCAGGAACTAAATCGTCTTCTTTTCCTTCAGGTATAAAAAGTCCTTTTAATTGCCCTTCTGCACCAATAATCAATCCCCAATCATCATCTTCAAGACTATCAGCAAAGTTGACATATTCATCATTGTCAGCCATGTGTATCAATCCTTTTCTAAAGTCAGTGTTACTATACTTAAACAATTTTAACATAGTTTAACTGTGTTTCTGGCAACTTAGTAATAAAATTTTCACCGTGTTTTTTTACTTTGCCTTTGATGTTGATTGTCGTGCCTTTTTCAGGTATTGATTTTCCTGCTTCAAAATTTTTAAAAAACGAAACTAAGTTGTTTTCAATATTACCATTGATAACATGACAACCAAACTTTTCAACAAACTTAACTTCATTAACATTTAACAGTCCAGTTACATACTGTCCTGGAATTCCCAAGTGTCTACTTTCAGTAAATTCTGTTTTTAATTTCTTTTTGTATTCTTTTTTATTCTTTGTTTCAAAGTAGACTTTAGGCAACAGCACAACAATACCAAATTCATTTTGAGATACTTGTTCTGAATTTATACAAGTAACTAAGTTTTTCATAAAGTCAGTAAGTGTGCCTGCAATTTGTTTTAAAGAAGTATCTTTATTAATAAACGCAACAGCATCTTTAGCATTTTGTTTATCTTGTTCAGTTACACTAAAGGAAACAAAATCTTTTGGTAGAATTTGTTTTTCGTAATGCAACTTGAACAGTAGCAAATCTTTGTTTGAAAACTGTGTGGGTGTTTCTTCAGAGTATCTACGTGTATCAGAAATATGTTGATTACTATTAATCCTATATGCCGCAAAACAATTTGCTAAAACATTAGTTGTGTTGTACATTGCCTTAACCTGCCTTTGTTAGTATTACTACTATAGCAAATTTAGTTCAAAATGTCAAGAGTTTTTTTGCCAATTAAAGGATATGATCTGCGATATTAAGATCAATCAATTGTTTGGCTGTGTAGTATTGATCTGAAGGGTTTTTGATAAACTTATTACGTACTTCTTGTATAGATAGACCGGTTGCTTCTTTTAGTATGTTTAAGCATCTCAATTCACAGTTTTGGTTTTCTTTCATTTGTGCTCTCATATCATGCATTTTACTGTTCATTTCATCACTGTGTTGATGGTTCATACTACCTGCGTTTTTACCAATATAACGTTCACCTTGTTTACCACTGGCAAAAATTAAAAAGCCTGCACTCATAACCGCACCAATTCCAATTGTACTGATATTGTGGTAACTATTCTTCATGATATCAATAAGAGCAAAGCATTCATATAAATCTCCGCCATATGTGTTGACGTATAATTTTAATGTGCGTTTTGGTTTTTTATGTAGATTAGCGGCCAGGATCCACTTAATTGTTTCTCCTATATTTTCACTGGTAATATCACCGTTAAGATAGTGAATATCATTATCTAATAGATGTCTTTCTATTGCATCTGATGCTGAAAATAAATCGTTTTGTTTACTCATAGGCTTGTTTGTACTTATCTAAATCGTCCCAAGTCCAGGCCTTATCTCCTAATCCCATGTATTCAACCCACTGCAAAAACAGTCCAACTTCGCGGCCGTGTGCTTCAATTTCCCACGGACGATCCCAGTATTCTGGAACTTTTTTAAGGATTTTACCTTGCCACTTGGTGTTCTTTGTTTTGTACATCTCAACCCAACGACCTGTAGCAAATTGGCTCAAATGAACCATTTCGTGTGCTACTGTTTCAAGGATTCTACGCATTTTTACAGTATTATCTAATCTCATTGAGAATTGCTTAGGACGATAGTTTTTATCTTCCCAAATTACATCACCGATGTTACCGTCTTCTTTGTATAATTTAGAATTTAGTTCAATATCTAACTCAATAGTATCAGCAAGTTTTTCACGCAGAAGTTTATAAGCACAAAATATAGCCATACTTTCCACCAATTCTCGCTGTTTCTTGGTTCCGCCCTCGATGTTTAGATACATGATAACCTCTAATTTGTGATTGTTTATATATTATAGTATCGTTTTAGAGATTTGTCAAGAGGTTAAATACCAATTTAATATTTTGGAAGGACTTGTTAAATAATAGTAGTTAGAGTGTGAGGGCACGATAAGTACGCTGTAACACGGAATGGGAGGACCTAAAAATCCTCCCATTTTTTATTTGTGTGCTATCTCAATTCCATTGATTTCACGTAACCAATCTACTCGTTTCTCCCAAGCCTGTGCGTTAGAAAATAACAAAAACATACCAAAAATCATTACGAAAATTACAGCCAAATTATCTTTCATCTCGATTATCCCATGGTGCAGTTTCATAACAGCCTGCTGGCAGTGTGTCTTTGTAGTTTACACCTGCCCTAAAGCCATCACCTGTGCGTTCAATATAAGCACTTTCAAATGGCATTTCTCTTGGTTTGCCCCAGCAACGGTTATTGCTTTGTCCTGGAAATCTGTAACGTGGATTATGTTTGAGGAAGTCGCGTAGTTCTGCGTACTCCGCCCTCATTACACCCACACGATAATCTGAATGACACTTTGCGGCCTTGCGGAAGTCAAACGTGTCAAAGTTTTCTACACTGTATCCAGTTTGCTCCAAGCACCACTTCATTGCCTGATTGCTTTCACTTGCTTGTGCTGTGGTTACCCATACCCACGACACCACTGCCGCGAGTAATAGTCCGAATGCTATTAAGTTATCCCTCATTGTATTGCCCTCTCTTCTGCTTACTGCTGAGTAAC
>Ga0222719_10003984_pt1 | contig 13041 bp, 20 predicted proteins | sample C33_34DmetaG_FD_165039 | JGI IMG/M metagenome (GOLD analysis project Ga0222719, IMG submission 165039) | Estuarine water microbial communities from San Francisco Bay, California, United States - C33_34D | ecosystem: Environmental > Aquatic > Marine > Unclassified | place: USA: California...
TATTTAGTAGAGACTGATAAGAAATTAGAGGTACAAGAAGCTAAAGAAAAAGCATCTATAGTTGCGCCAGATGAGTGGATAGAAGACCCACTGCATGACGAAGATTAAAACATACGGGCAGGTCTGCAATTTGTGTAAACAAAAAGCTAATACCTATGATGCTAAAAAATGGTGGTGTGGTAGAAATTTTGAGGGACATGGAATATGCAAGACCCATTTAAAATCAAAGAACCAACAGTAATTAGCTTTAGTGGTGGTCGTACATCTGCTTATCTATTATGGAGAGTATTACAATCTAATAATGGATTGCCTGATGATGCAATAGTATGTTTTGCTAATACAGGCAAAGAAGAAGAAGCTACATTACAGTTTGTTAAAGATTGTGAAGATAAATGGAATGTACCAATAACATGGTTAGAATATGTATGGCATGAAGAACCTAGTCAAAGATTTAAAGTAGTTGATTTTAATACAGCATCTCGTAATGGTGAGCCATTCTTTGAATTATTACAAAACTCACCTAATTTGCCTAATCCTGTAGCTAGAACTTGCACTGCTAAACTTAAAATTAGAACAATACACAACTATGTAAAGTCATTAGGATGGGAACATAATGAAAATATGGATTGGATGGGTATTCGTGCAGATGAAGCTAGACGAGCAGCTAAAGTAGAAAAATATAGAATACCATTATTTGTAGATGGTGTAACAAAACAAGACATCAGTAAGTTTTGGAATGAACAAGATTTTGATTTAGGGCTACCTAATATGAATGGCACAACTATGCACGGCAACTGCGATTTATGTTTTTTAAAACCTGTTCATCAAATTGTTAGCTTAATTAAAGAAAAACCAAGTAGAGCAGATTGGTGGATTAAGATGGAAAAATATGCACAACAAAATGATACAATGAAAGATGATGGTGCTAGGTTTCGTAAAGACAGACCTAGTTATGAAAAATTAAAAGAGTTTGCTTTGTCTCAACAAGATATGTTTGATACAGATGAAGAAGCAATACCATGTTTTTGTGGAGATTAAATGATAACAAGAAGAATGGCGATTGATGGGGAATGGTTCACTGTTCAGTTTTTTAAAGAGGGTGATGGTAGTGTTAGAGTTGAAGTGGTACATGATATAAAGAACAAGTTTTATAAAATGTATCCAGATAATAAAATAACCTTTGAGGAGAGCAAAGATGGGTAAAGAATATGTATTGATATTAGTCATAACCATGTTGATATGGCTATGGATACAAGATGCTAATGCAAATGAAACAGTTACGATATTAAATCCAGATGGTAGTATTCAGATATGTAGCGTAACAGATAGCGGGGTAATTGTATGCCTATGAACAACCCTAAAGCCGAGCATGTTGACTTTAGTGAGTTTGAAGGATTAATACCAGAAAATGATAAGTGGTCAGCATCTAATATAGATATGTGTTACCACCGAGCTAATAAGGATAGAACCAAAGATAGTTTTTTGTTTGTAGAGTGGAAACACCCAGATGAAAGACAAATGTTGCCAGGACAAAAGTATTTGTTAGAGGCGCTATCTAGGCAACCTACGACACAAGTGTTATTAGTAATAGGATGGTCTAAACCAAATGATGTGCAAGTAAACACAATATATAAAGTGAGTACAGACAAACTAACAGAGTTATCAATACCTGAAAATCAAACAGGCGTAGATAAGTTAAAATCTTTGATAAGAATTTGGTACGATTGGGTTTCACGTTGATTTGTTTTGCCATATAAGTTTTAGCCAGTATTTTAGTTGTTCTACCCGTTGTTCATCTCTTAGCTTATTTAACCACTCTCTACGCTTTTCTAAGGGCTTTTTAGAGAGGTTTAATGCCTCACAGTACCTTTGGTATTCCTGACTACAATTATGCGTTTCTGTGCCGTCTATGAGCGTTATATTAGTCTTCTTCAAGATATATGCTATCTACGATAATCTCTACTGTGAATACATCACCATTGTTAGCAGCAAGCGTTAAAATTAACGTATCTTCGCCATAGACAATTTGACACTCTTCTATAACGCAATTTTCTATCTTGCGGGCTATTTTAGAAACGTCCATTAGTGAAACTCCGTATCTTTAGGTAAGGCAAAATACATATCAAACGCATCTGCTGTAATAATAAATGATTCTTGGTTAGTGAAGCTGATTTTTAAAAAGGATTCATTATCATCTTGGATGTATTCAATGTCTTCTACTGTTTGGTTAATAAAAGACTTTAGTAAATCTAGGGAATCGTTTTGTTCCATCGACCATCCTTATCTAAGACCATTGGCATTAATTTAGGTTGTCCATCTATAATCATGCCACATCCTACTATGAAGCGTGATTTAAAGTTTTTAGCATAATCAAATGCCATCGACTTCTGATTAATTAAACAACCAACTTGCATACCCCAAATAAGAGCGTCAGGGTTAGAAAAATAACCTATACTAAACTTGGTGTGGAAATGTCCCTGGACTGTATTCATCCCATACTGGGCTGCAACTTTTAATACATCAGCAGAAATTCCATGGGTAAAGAAACAACGGCTACCATCTGATAGCGTAACAGTGTAATCATCAACCCACTTCCAACCTTCACCAACACCTAGAAACTCGTTATATGACTTAAGATAGTCTTTAGGTAAGCCATACTTTAACGCTCTACGATAAACAAGAGATGAGTGATTAGAATGTACCAGAGTCATCTCAGGAAATATCTTTTCTAAATCTCTGACATATTCTTTGGATTGTTTTAGTTCATCACCGGCAGACATAAGGTCTGGATTGTGTTCGTGCATCGAGATGGCATGATGGTCTAATTCATCTCCAATGTTTACGATTAAATCAGGTTTATACTTCTTTTTTAATGCCTTTAGAAACTCAAACGCATCTTGATGATGATATGGTATATGTAAGTCAGATATGACTAATACTGAACTATTCATAATTATTTAAAAAGTCGAACACCTTTTTTATCTATAATTAAAGATTGGAGTCTTGGTTTTTCTTTCGTAAACGAGAGATGAACCCAACGATTAAATTCAAGAATGACTTGGTCGTATTGTATATCAGATTCCACAATGGCTTTAACAACAGCTTCAGGATTTCCAAAAGATGGTGATATAAAGTCGACAGCCAATCCTTTAACGTGACTGGAAGTATCTTTGCTTCCCAAATGACGATTAAGAAGGAGGCTACGGAAGCCACTACTAACAAGCATAGGAGTGCGTAATAAAGCTCGTACATCTTCTAATTTCTCCGCTAAAAATGTTAAATTATGAATCACCTCAACAGTAGGCGTGTTATCTATATCTAGCCTAACTGCTGTATCTGATTTTGTTAATTCTTCTAAACTAAAGTGTTTAGATAATCTCATCTAGTTAAACCTTTTGTTTTTTCAAATGTTCGTAATCCACCTAGTCCTAACATACCCATAAGAACAGTCATTAAACTACCCATATCAAATGCGGGTAAGACAGGCAATACTATATTAAACCATGCCGCAAAGAATAGAACAACAGGGGATAGCACAAAATGCCATGCTAGTGCAAAGCCACAAACCCAACCAATAAATGGTCTCCAACCGGCTACCCATACGCTACGATGTTGAGCTTCTTCTTTGTTAGTTTCAGCTTGTAGCATATTAGCTTCATGGGCGTGTTTTTCTGCCATAGTAGCTATCTCATGGGCTAACTTATTCTTTTGGTCTTTGTCTTCTATAAACTTATCTAATATCGATGTAATTGGCGCTATCAATGCTGTCCACATAATTATTCCTTATATTTCGTTTTCATCAAAACCTAGTTCATTAGCAATATGTTTACGCAATTCTTGAAAGTTCTTATCATGGCGCAAATAAGATTTACCATAATAGTGATTAGTCATGTGGATAATTTCATGCAACATAGACTTAATAACACTCGTTAAGAATCGATGTCGTTCTGGACATACACCTATGTTATCAGGGTCAGGTGTGTAAGATGCCATGCAGTTATCGCTAACAGAAAGTAACTCAAAATCTACTTCATAAGATGGTGGCAATCCAACATCTCTTAATACATGAGTTGAGATAAGCATATCGTAAATAGCTTCTAATGTCCTAATATCGAGCTTCATTCCATAATGCTATCTAATAGTTTATCAATGGCAACAATGACTTTTTCTATGATTGCAGTTAATGCAAATAGAAAGTAAAAGAAAAAAAACAGTACTGGGACAATAAAGAGTTTAAATAGTGCAAATATAATATCGTATATTATGCTCAATGGTCTAGCCATCCTTTTAAAACAAACGCTATGATACCACCAACAAATGATGCTATTGCCATGCCTACCCAGAATCCACCTTTGGACTTGTTAGCTAAAGCAAGTAGTTCTTTGATGTCTCGTTCCATTTCAACTTGTGATTGTTTCAACTGTTGAACTTCTGCGGTCAGTCGACCAATCTCGTAAGGGTCTATATCTTTCATAATTCCTCGGTACGTTGTATAAGTTAATAGGAGGTAAGGTTAATGTATTCCATATCATTCTTCTTGCAACTGTTCTGCAAGAATACCTGTTGGAGCATAAGATTGTGAACCTGTTGGTAATGATTGATTTAATCTAACACCAAAGCCTTGTTGAGGTTGTCTCATCATTTCAGATAACCCTGTAATTCCACGCTGTCTTAATTTAGTAGCACCATAACGACCACCTGTTGCAAGAGCAGCTAATGGAATACCTATTGCTGGATTCATAGCAGTTATAGCACCTGCTCCAAATGTAGTAAAGAACCCTGTTGGTGCAAATTTTCCTAGATAACGTAATGTGTTTTGTGTAATACTGCCTTTTGATGCTTGAATAATAGCCTGTTGTTCTTCAGGTGTAAATAAACGCATTTTGCTTTTGTTTTTTGCAAGATTGCGTAATTGCTGTGCTAAAGCATTTTCTAAACCTGATTGTGATAGGCGTGTTTTATCTAATTCAGCAGTAGCTATCATATCTTCAAAAACTTCTGATTTTTTTAATCGTCTGTAAGTGTCTCTAGCGTCTTGCCATAAGTTTACTGCTTTTGGGTCACCAATCTTAATATCTTCTGTTGGTGCTTTCATAATATATTCATCAAATCTATCTAATGCAATACTTGCTAAACGTCTTTCAGCAGGGTCTGTACTAGCTTTAGCATTATTAAACATATTTCGTAATGCTTGTAACTCTGTAAAGTCACGAGGCTGTTTGCTAGTAGATGCTTCTTTTAATGCTGATTGTAATTTAGGAAATGCTGTTGCTGTGTAACCTTCTTCTCTTAATGAGCTTTCAAGAGTTGACATTTGTTTATTAAACTTAGGTGCTTTAAACTGAATACCTGCTTCTTTAGCTTGTCTATAAAGATTAGTAGATTCTGCCTTTAATCCTTCTATTGTAGGAATATCTTTAGCTCTTGGTTTAACTTTAGATAATGCTCTTCCTGTAATACTAGGAATAACCCTTGTTGGGGCAATATTAGGAGCAACACCTTCTAGTCCTGTCTCTTGTACGAACTCACCAACTGCTTGTGTATATTCACGACCAGCTTCAGTTCTTGGCTGATAAGTATATTTAGCAGCAGTTTCTTCTGCAATACGTTCTGCTGTACCTTTGCCAAAATCACCTGTTAGTAACTCTGTGCCAACACCTTTTACAGTGCCACCTAAAAATGCAGGAATACCTGTTCCTATTGTTAATGCAGTCTCACCTGCGCCCTTTAAACGCTCAGTCATTGTTCTAGGCAATTCAGGTTGAGTAACTTGAGGCATTAATGCTTCATCAGTAGGAATACTAGGGTCTATTGTTTTAAATTGCTCCCAAGGTGAAGAATCCATTTCTTGCTGGGGCGCAAATAATTCCCATGGATTTTGTGCCATTAAATTTTCTCCCAGTTATTTTTATTAGATGGGTCACCGCCTTTAAATCGCCAACCATTCATAACTGTTCCTGATTGAGGCGCTGTCATTGTTTTTGGTTGTTGTGTAGATTGTTTAGGAGCTTGTTTAGGTAAAACATCTTCTATTGCCTTTCCTTCATATCCTTTAAAAGTTCCTTTTTCATTAAAGTAATCAAGCATATTTTTCTTTTGATTGTATGAGTCAAGAATTTGCTTTTTAAGTCTTTCAAGTCTAACAATATTTTCTTTTTGACTTAATCTTGGGTTGTATGCACGTTCAATTAATCTTGAACCTTCACGCTCTGTAAACTGCGCTCCTAAAACTAACCTTAAGTTTTGCTGTACAACTTCTTGAACTGCCTCTAGTGTAGATTTTGCCTCAGGATTTAAATAATCTAATGTTCCTGTATCATAAGCCAAACCAACACCTTTGCCAGTTAATTGACCTTCTTCTGCTGTTTTTAAAGAATTAATAGCAGAATCAATTTGACCAATATTTTTAGTAATTCCAGAAAATTCATTTGTTTCAAAAGATTTTAATTCTTTAATAAGCTCTTTATCTCTTGTGACATCTGTTTCTGTTAATGTTTCTTGGAATTCTTCTGCTTTTGTTAATGGTTGTTCTGCTTTTGGTTTAAGCTGTAATTCTACTAATAATGCTTGTTTTGCTTGATTTAAATATTCATCATCTGGCTTTTGTTCAAGCTGACTATTAATATCTTTTAACGCTTCTAATTGCTGAACAATGGTTGTTTTTGTAGCTTCTCCTTTTCCTGGAGCAACTCCTTTTGGAACTTCTCTTATAGTTTCTCCGGTAGCTGGGTTAGCTAAAATAACTTTATCTCCTAAGTCAATAGTTTGATATTGTTTCTTTTGCCCAAATGCTTGTTGTGTAGCAAGTTGTCTTAACCCTGTACCATATATATCACCAGCAGATGCCATACCTTGTTGATATGCACGACCTAAATATGGTAATGCACTACCTGCTCTTAAGTTACGAGGCTGAGTAAGAAAGCTAACACCTGCGCTTAATAAACCAGCTTTTGTAGCTTGGCTTTGTAATGCGTTTTGTAAAGCCAATGCCTCTTGAGGATTTCCTCCTAATAAACCAGCTTCTGCTAAATTAGGTGTCATAAACACATTTGGCAATCCATTTTCTCCTAATGGAGTTTGATTTGGTATTGAAGCATCTGGATTAATACCAGGTGTTTGGTAGCTAGTTCCAAATAAAGTATCTAATATTCCCATTTTTTATCCTCTGCCGTATCCGTATAATGACTGTAATCTAGGGTCTACATTTCTTGCTACCTGTGTTCTAAGACTTGCAGGAACGTATGTAGATACACTTTCTCTTGATGGTATAGATGTAGGTGATGGTGGAATATTAGGCATTTGATAACCTGGTTGTGGTTGTAACATATTTTGTAATGCAATACCAGTTGCTAATTGTGTAGTTCTAGGATTTTCTTCTGCAATGTTTGTTAATGGAGATATAAAATCTTTAGCAACATCTTTTACTCTGTCTAAAGTTCCATATCCACCACCTGACATTTCAGCTCCAGGTATAGGTGCAGATACACCACCTCTCATAAACATACCTCCACCTGTATCCATCATACCTTGCGAGCCTGTATATAGTGGAGCAGATTGCGCCATAGCTTGTTGTCCTGCTTGTCCTAATACTTGTTCTGCACCTGTAAGTCCTGGAGTGACTGTCTGTGTACCTAATACACCTTGTGGAGTAAATGGGCTAATAAATTGTTCAGAACCCATAAGCTGTGTAGCGCCACTAACACCTGGTGATACTGTTCCAGCAGAACCAGCTCCCATCAAACCACCTTTAGATAATAGGTTGCCTGCCATACCTGAGCCTGTTAATGCGCCATATCCTGCACCACCAAGTCCACCTAGTGCTGCACCTTTTAATGGGCTTTTACCACTTAATACTGATAGACCTGCGCCTAATCCTGCACCGATTGTTATTGGGTCACTCATTACTTAACTCCTTTAATTTTACCAACAAGGTAGCATAGTGGTTCAAAGATGTTTCTGTATATGCGACCTAATGTGTCTCTACGTTTACCTTTTGATTCTTGATAGATGTCTTTAGTACGATGTTTAACAAGATGCTCAAGAACTGTTCTAACTGCTTTGTTATACCATTTGTTACCCATTTTGTATGAGACTTTAACGAGTGGTAAGAACATAGCATGGTATCCAACTTCGTGTTCTTTAGTGAGTTTTTCTTGTGAATATTTTAACCAGATAGCGTTTCTGAATGAACCGAATCCATATGCTTGGTTCATCGCTGTACAGATAATTTTACCGCCACCGCCATCTGTTTCTTGTGTAGTCGTTTGTTGCATAGGCACAGGAGCGCCATAAACAGCTCCTAAGTAGCTTGAAAGTTTTTCGTATGGTTTTTGTTGTGCAAAGTTAAAACGTGCTACATCGGCTTCTAATTTAGCTTGGTCATATGCTTCACCCATTTTACCAGTTTGTAGTAATTGGTTAATATCTGCATATTCACTTGCAGCCATTGCTGGTGCTGCTGCTGCTGCAGCTTCCTGTCTTCCACGCTCTGTTGCATAGTTTTGATATGCTAGTTGTCCTGCTTGACCAGACAATGCGTTAGCAAGGTTTTGTTGCGCTCTTGATTCTAATTCTGTTTGTGCGCCACTACCATATCGACCACCCATAGATAAATTGCTTCTAGCTTCGTTGATAGCATCATAATATGCTTGTTGAGTTGCTTGTTGAGCAGGTCTTAATGCAGCTTGTAAGTATGGATTAGGAGCTAAATATTGACCACTAACAGTCTGTTGTTGTTGTCCTAATGCAGCTTGTTGTAATGGACTACCTGCTAATGCTCTTTGCTCTGCTAAACCTAATGCTTGGGTTGTTTGACCAGATGGAGATACGTATGTTTGTCCAGGATAATATTCAGGACCAGCGCCTTTATATAGGCTTTGCGCCTCCTCCAAACCGAAGGTTACATAAGGCTTTAACCAATCTGGAATATCAGATGTTGTTTGAGATGTGCCTCCGCCATCACCACCGCCACCACCAAAGAGACCACCACCGCCAGCGAATGTAAAATATTCTGCTAATTTAAAAACATTAAAGAAATCTGTAAATTTCATTGTTTACTCCAAAGGTAATTCATAATAAATAAAACGAGGTTTATAACCATCTTGCTCAAAAACTTTACCCCAACCTTTTCGACCATATGATTCGATGACTTTACAATCAAGTTCTTTAGCAAACTCTTGTAATGTCTTTAGCATATCGTCTTTCCACTTATTTAAATGCACACCGCCTGTAAAGTGCATCATAAGTGTTTTCATTTGAGGGTATGTAACGATTTCAGTTACAACAAATCCATAGATTTGCACGTTTTTATATGCAACCCATAGTTGTTTGTTTGTAGATAAAAGGTTTTGCTTAATGTCGTCTGCTGTGAAACGACCATATGTGTATTTAGCTGACTTCTCTAAATAATCATGTATTGCATGAAAACAGGGTATGTAGTCCTTTTTAGGAACGAGTGCTATGTTCACAAATCATATGTCCATATCTCTCTCTTAAATCCCAATTTAGGTGCTACCTTATCCCATGCTTTACGATACGACTTAAATGTTATTTGTTTAAGTCTGTGTGATTGTGCTAATTCTTTTACGCAATCTAGTCCTATTTCTAAGACATTATTGTTGTCGTTGTATGCTGCCCAGATATGTAGCACATCACCATGTCGTTGAGTAATGATATAACCGGTGAAGTATTTATCTTCTATGGTAAGAAATAGGTCTGCACGACCTTCTTTCAATTCACAATATGCGTCTTCGACTCTCCAATTACGAGCCATCTTAACAAGAGTAGGTTTTATTGCGTCCCAATAATTACCTATCTCATGGACTGGAACATACTGTAAATTCATTAGCCGATTATAACATATCCCCATGTATTATTCGATACACTATTAGGCAAATGTGTAATTGTTGCCTGCCCTTTTTGTCTATTGCTAATGTATGGTTGTAATCCTGTACCAGATGTTTGACTAGGAAATGCCATACACATAGTTATTGTTAATGATGGCACAGCAGGTCTGACATAAGGTGATGAAATAGCATCTTCTTTTGTTAAAGTCACATTAGCATCATCAACTGCTGCAATAATTTCTACATAATCATTTGCTTCTAAATCTAGTGGGTGTTTAATATAAACTAAAGCAGCACCATTAACAGAGCCTTGTTTATCAGGAACAGTTACAGACTGACATGAATGTGCTACATCTGTTCCATTAACTCTGAACCATACATACGCATTATGTATTTGTGATAATGGGTTCTCAAATCGTGCCATTACATCTATATCATAACAACCTGCGTAATCGACTGTAATCTGATTACTAGCTAATGACATACCATATGCTTTTTCTTCATCTGCAATAGCTAATACAGTTGGTGTGTTAGCAGTAAATGTTTGATTGGTGTCATCTTCAAACAATCCATGAGGTAGCTGGTAACCTGTAGATGCACTAGAAATACTTAAAGGTAATAAAATAATTTTAGAATCAAAACCAATTCGTTCATCATTAATAGTCGTAGTTGTTGCACCACCTGTGTTTAGTGTAACTGTTCCATGACTGTTAATTTTGCCATTCATCGCATTGTTTACGACTTCTGATATTTCACGAGGTGTGCCACCATTGTATGGTAATACACGAAACTGATTTGCCATTATCTTAAGCCTCTAGGTGTAATATCTACATCAACACCTATGGCTGATGTCCAATTACCTGTAGGAGTTACACTTAATCTATGATAACGACCAGAACTTCTTAAACTGGCTCTATTTTCATCATCTGTTGTTACAGAAGAACTATAAGTAATCGTATCATCTAACATCTTGCGTGATGCTACTTGTACTGTTGATGAGCCATTATCTATTTGTGTTCTAGCTAATGTAATTGTGCTATTAAATCCTATTTCTAAATCAGGTGTCACAATGTTAGCAGTAGCACTAGAGCCATTAAATGCTACGATATATTGACCACGAGTGCCTTTAAGTGTTGCAATACCACCTGCCCAAATACTACTATCTAGTGATGCAGGTAATGTATCTATTGTGCCAAAGTTATCTAATGCTTCTAATGTTGTAGTAGCAGTAGCAGCGTATGCCATTGTAGTAACATCTGTTTCTGCTCTTGACCATCTTTGTATTTGCCAGTTATACATAATGAGTTCACGACCACCTGTTGCTTTAGGATAGTTCCATACTACTAATTTGTTTACAGGGTCAATAGAAGAACTAATGGTGGATAATGAATTGTAGTCAAGATTATCAAAGAAATATCTATCAATCTTTTCTACACCGATTGGAGTTACGACATTACCATCTGTGCTATAAAATCCATCATCTGCTAACCAAAAACTTGTAGCACCAAATTGAACAATAGAGCCACTAGCAATACAACCTAAGTTTCTAGCAATAGTATCAAACTGGAAGAATAATGGACTGCCAATATAAGACATTCGCACCACAGCTTTTTCTAAGAAGATAACACCAAACTCACCACCTGTGATGCCTTGAATTGTATTTCCATCTGGCAGTAATTGAAAGTCTGCTTGTGATGCACTACCACTTGTCCAGTTAGTAAAATCATTAATATCCGACCATTGAACTTTATTAGCTACACCACCCACATTAGCTGTTACTACAAAATCTCTAACTGTTGTAATGTATTTAGCCACAGGTGCATCAGCACTTGCATCTTCAAAAGATACAGATTGGTTTACTTCCCAATATTGCACTTTACTATTGTTATCAACAGCTAATACATTCGGACCAAATTGTGTAAAATGCCATTGTGAAGCATTATAAGTATCACGATATACACGACCACTATCTGCAACACTAGCAATATCTGCACCTACTTGTGCATAAGTAAATGTCGTTGTGCTAGGAACACTAGCCACAGTAAATGTGCCATTAATACCTGTGTTTGTTATCGCACCCACTGTTACTGAATCACTTACACTATATCCATGTGCAGTCGTTGTTGTAATCGTAACGACATTAGATGTTCTTTCAATATTAGATATAATGCGACTAGATTTAGATACATTAATATGGTTTACACCATTGTATTGATATAGTTTAGTTGCACTGCCTGAGAATAATTGTGTTACATCATCAAACTTACCTGATACTGTTGCAATTAAATCTTCACCAGCAGCAGAACCATAGTTTTGTGCAGTAGGAAATGGTTTGTAGCCAACTTGGTTAGGCATAACATTTTTAGCATCTACTAATGCGTTTGTTGATGATGGTTGGTCAGGCAACCACTCTGTAAATACTATCCTTTGCGTAGCCATGTGTCGTTATTCCCTGTAATTTCTGTCCAAGTTTCAGTACCTGTAGATACTGTTGTCCATGTTTCTGTGCCTGTTGTGCTGTCTGTCCATTCTTCGCCTAATACATAACCTGTTGCATTAGCAAATGCTTCGGAAGTCACTGCACCACCAGCAGACCATATTACATTTGGTAAACTCGATACTGTTGCGTTAGCAGATATATCACCTGAACTATGTTGTATTCTGTATCCGATTGCAGTAGATGTAGCATTAGCATTTACATCACCATTAGCACTGTAAATAGCTACACCATTGGCTGTAACAGATACATTAGAGAATATTACTCCTGATGCTCTAGCTAATGAATATCCATCACCACCAACCATAGCGTATGCAGATATATCAGCGTTACCTAATCTTATTCTTACACCATTAGATGTAACAGTAGCGTTAGCATTAATAGAACCACTACCAATATATATAATAGTTCCTAATGCTGTTGCTGTTGCATTGGCTGTGATTGTGCCACTTGCTAATGCTAAAGAATATCCGCTAGCAGTAACTGTTGCACTAGATGATACATCACCACTGCCTAAATATAATTTAGAACCAAGAGCCGTAGCTGTTGCAACTGCATTAACATCACCAACTCCTAAATGAGTAGTGCTACCTAATGATGAATAAGGTGCTTGTGAAAATGCGGTTAGACCGAACATTTATTACTCGCAAGATAAAGATTTTAATTCATCAACAGTTGTTACGCTATCAACAGTATTTG
>Ga0222719_10003985_pt1 | contig 13040 bp, 13 predicted proteins | sample C33_34DmetaG_FD_165039 | JGI IMG/M metagenome (GOLD analysis project Ga0222719, IMG submission 165039) | Estuarine water microbial communities from San Francisco Bay, California, United States - C33_34D | ecosystem: Environmental > Aquatic > Marine > Unclassified | place: USA: California...
TATCAACGGAGCATTTTGATTCGGACTCATATAGAGTATGGAGAGGAGATAGTCAACAATGAAAGTATGGGTAAATGGAACATTCGATGTATTACACCGAGGTCATATTGAACTTTTTAAATATGCCTATGGGTTTGGTGATGTTAGAGTGGGTATTGATTATGATGAGCGTGTAAAAAGTTTAAAAGGGTACAGTAGACCTGTTAACACTTTTGAAGATAGAAAATGTCTTTTGGAATCAATAAAATATATTGATAGTGTTGTCGGATTTAATTCCGATGAAGAATTAGAAAACGAGATTAAAAAATGGAACTCAAATATTATGGTTATCGGTTCAGACTATAAAGATAAAAAAATTATTGGTTCATATTTGTTTGAAAATATCATATATTTTGATAGAATAATAAATTATTCATCAACAAAAATAATAAGTCATGATAAAAATATTAGTAGTAGGTGAGTTATGTTTAGATAGGTTTGTTTATGGAGAAGTAAACAGATTATGTCCCGAAGCACCAGTACCTGTAATAAATCCGATAGAAACCAAGGAAAACCGAGGAATGGCGGGTAATGTGGTAGAAAACCTAAAAGCATTACATAATGATGTTGAGGTATTACATTGGCATCAAAAAAGCACAATACTAAAGACAAGATATGTAGAAAAAAATAGTAATCAGATGGTTGTTAGAGTAGATGAAGGAGAGAACGATAAAGTAGATAGAATTGAATTTAATAATAAAATTGATTTAAAAGAATATGATTTTGTAATAATCAGTGATTACGACAAAGGGTTTTTATCAGATACGGATATAACAAAAATTTCGAGAGAATCAAATTTAACAATATTAGATAGTAAAAGGTTTTTATCTCATGATGTTATACAGTACGTTGATTTTGTTAAATTAAACCACATTGAATATATTAATAATAAAACAATAGTTGATGATAATTTAAATAAAGTTTTAATTACAAGAGGTAAGGATGGGGTTGATTATAACCATTTAAATTTTAAGAGTCCTAACCCACAAGATACCATAGATGTTAGTGGTGCGGGAGATACCTTTGTTGCTTGTTTCATTTTAAATTATTATATAACTAAAGATGTAATAAAATCTATTGAGTATGCTAATTTAGTATGTTCAAATGTTGTAAATAAGAAAGGTGTATCGTTACCGGATAAGACGTTTAAATTAGGATAAATCCTCCAAAATCTTTAAAAGGGATAAAGACTCTTCAACTTTCTTTTCAAGAATTTCAATCTCTTTAATATCATCACTTTTTAATGAAGCATCGTAAAGATTGTTTTCAGCCTCTTCTATAAGTTTGTGTATGGTCTTAAGTAATTTCATTTAATTATAAATATTATTCATAAGTAAAACACCTTTACATTTCTATTAAATTTATGATTTTTAAAAAAAAAGAATTATGGCACGTAAACCAGAAACAATTTTTGTACAAATAGCATCATATAGAGACCCCGATTTACTGAACACATTAAAAGATATTTTAGACAAAGCGAAAAGCCCTAAAGACTTAAGATTTGGTATTTCTTGGCAACATTCACCCGAAGATGAATGGGACAATTTAAGTGAATACTTAGATGATGATAGATTTAGAATATTAGATATACCACACGAAGATAGTAAAGGAGCTTGTTGGGCAAGAAATTTATTACAACAACTTTATAGTGGAGAGACCTATACATTACAAATAGATTCACATACTCGATTTATACCTAATTGGGACGATGAGATAAAAAAAGAATATAAAAGATTAGTTAAACAAGGTATTAAAAAACCACTTTTAACGAGTTACGCACCTTCATTTGAACCTGACAATGACCCTGCGGATAGAATTAAAAAACCTTGGAGAATGGATTTTGATAGGTTTAGTCCTGATGGTAATGTTCATTTTTTACCGGCAACAATAGACGAGGCTAACGAGTTAACAGAACCAATTCCCGCAAGATTTTATTCGGCGCATTTTGCATTTGCTGATGGTAAGTTTGCGGAAGAAGTACAACATGACCCCCAATACTATTTCCACGGAGAAGAAATTTCTATCGCGGTAAGGTCATACACTCACGGATATGATTTGTTACACCCCCACAAAATATTCTTGTGGCATTATTATACGAGAAGGGGTTTAAAGAAACATTGGGATGACCACACAAATTGGGGAGGAATTAATGATGGTTCACATGCTAGAAATAGAAAATTACTTAGCATGGATGGTGAGGTTTATGACCCTGAATTTTTCGGTAAGTATGGATTAGGTACTGAAAGAACTTTAGACGATTATGAAAGATATGCAGGTATTTCTTTTGGTCGTAGAGCGGTACAACAACACACACTAGATAAGAAATATGCACCAAATCCTGTATTTGAAACAGAGGAGGAATACCAAAACTCATTCTCAACACCATTCAAACATTGTATCGACATACATTTCGATAGTGTACCGCATGATGATTATGATGTTTGGGCGGTTGCGTTTGAAGATGAAAACGGTAATGAAATACACAGAGATGATGCATTACCTGATGAAATAAAAAGAATGATGACAGACCCTGATAGGTTCTGTAGATTATGGAGAAGTTTTAATACTGTCAGTAGACCATATAAATGGGTTGTTTGGCCACACTCTAAGAAAGAAGGATGGGTTAACAGAATGGAAGGAACATTATATGAAAAAAAATAATTAAAATGAGTAAAGATAATACAATATTTGTTCAGGTTGCATCTTATAGAGACCCTGATTTAAAAAATACTATTCAAAGTATGTTAGATAACGCAGAACACCCCGAAAATTTAGTTGTGGGTGTCTGCCGACAGTATCATCCTGATGATACATTTGAAGATGTGGGGCAATGGAGAGAAGATGAAAGATTTAAAATTATTGATGTACTTTATAATGAAACTAAAGGAGTATGTTGGGCGAGACATGCGATACAACAACTCTATAATGGAGAAAAATACACACTTCAAATAGACTCTCATATGAGGTTTGAAAAGAATTGGGATACTGAGATGATAAAGATGATTACAGATTTGCAGGATGAAGGACATGAAAAACCATTATTAACCGCTTATGTATCATCTTTTGACCCTGATAACGACCCTGCGGCTAGAGCGAAAGACCCTTGGATGATGTTGTTTGATAGATTTATACCTGAAGGGGCGGTATTTTTTATCCCTGACGCAATACCTAATTGGAGGGAACTTAAATTACCTGTACCTGCTAGATTTTATTCTGCACACTATTGTTTTACCGTTGGAGAATTTAGTGAAGAGGTTCAACACAACCCTGATTATCTATTTCATGGGGAAGAAATTTCAATAGCCGCTAGAGCATATACTTGGGGTTATGATTTATTTCACCCACATAAACCATTAATTTGGCATGAATACACAAGGAAAAACAGAACTAAAGTATGGGATGATGATAGAGAATGGGGTGAAAAAAACGCTAAATCACACTTAACAAATAGAAAACTATTTGGTATGGATGGAGAAACACAAGAAGGTCATGAAGGTAAGTATGGTTTTGGTGATATTAGAACTTTGAGAGACTATGAAGAATATGCGGGTATAATGTTTAAAAACAGAGCAATACAACAATATACATTGGATAAAAAATACCCACCAAACCCACCCATTAGTAGTTTTGAAAATGAGGAAGAGTGGTTAAATAGTTTCGCTTCAATATTTAAACACTGTGTAGACATACCATACTCACAAGTACCTGAAAAAGATTATGAATATTGGGTGGTTGCCTTTCACGATAAAGATAATAACACCATATTTAGGAAAGATGCTGACTTAAATGAAATAAATATGATGATGAGAGACCCTTCAGGGTATTGTAAATTATGGAGAGAGTTCCAAACAGCACATAAACCAGATTATTGGGTAGTATGGCCCTATTCTAAAAGTAAGGGATGGTGCGAAAGATTAACAGGTAAATTATAATGAAAGATTTTTTATTTATAGCAATAACTAAAACTGCAGGTGTATCAATAGAAAGCTCAGGTTTAATAAAAGAAAGTAATAAAACCATTATACCTACACTCGCTAAAAACATAAAAAACTTAGATAATTTTTTTTCTTTTGCGATTGTAAGAAACCCATATGAAAAAGTATTAAGTTCATATTTTTATTGGGTAAAAATGGGTGACCCGACACGTAAAAAAAGAACATTCGTAGATTTTACAAAGAAATATCCAACATTTGAATCATTTGTTTTAGATTTTCATAATACCGAAGGACCCGAAATTTACCACACTAGTAAATATACACAGTGGAAATTTATTACAGACGATAATAATAATGTTATAGTTGATTTTGTTGGAAGATTCGACAACATAGAAGAAGACTTTAAAAAAGTTCAATTAATGAACGGAGTAAAAGAAAAAGATTTAATTTCTTTACCTCATTTAAATAAGAGTAAACACGATTTTTGGAAAACATATTATAATGATGATTTAGCGGAAATCGTGTATGAAAAATGGGAAGAAGATTTTATAAATTTAAAATTTGATAAGTATAGTTATAAAGATTAAAAAATTATGGAAAGTAAAATTGATAAGTATAAAATAAAGGAGAATTACATCACAAGAAACCCTTCACCAGAAGATTGGAGAAATCACCCCAACGGACAGATACTAAATTTATACTCTAATATAATTAAAGGGAAAGTATTTGATTTTGGTTGTAATCATGGAGCAGAAACATTTTTAATTTGTGAAAATGAAAATGTTACAAAAGTAACAGGTTTAGATTTAAATTGCGATGCGATTGATATTGCAAACAAAACAAAAGAACAATTTTCTGATTGTAATATTAATTTTATCTGTTCAAACATTATTGATTTTGAAATAAACGAAAAATATGACACCATAATTTCATTTCATACTATTGAACATATATACCCTGAAGATATTGATTCGATAATAAAAAAATTACTCGAATCTTTAAATAACGAAGGTTATTGTATCATATCCATTCCTTATGAACATGCATATGATAACGGAGTCCAACACGTTGCATACTATAATGAAAATTCATTAAAGGAAGTTTTCGAAAAAAATGGATTTAAAACTATTGAATGTATAAAAGATGATAGACATTCAGAGGGAAACTTATTAACAGGTATCTTCATAAAAAAGTAATAAAAAAATAATGAAAGAATTAATAAAAAATATCACAAATAATGATTTGGATTCTATTGATATGGATGATTTTAAATATATCAATAGTTTAGAGTATCAGGATTACTATAAAAGATTTTCTTCATTTGAACATTATCGGTTACTTAAATACCTATCAAAAAATTTAGATAATGAAACTTTTTTGGATATTGGCACATTAAAAGGATGTTCTTCTTTGGCATTGTCTTACAATAAAAGTAATAATGTAATATCCTTTAATGTTACTAATCAACTAGATTTAAATTATTATCCAGAAAACATTGAATATTTGATTGATAATGTTCTAAATGAAAAGTACGTAGATTTAATCATTCAGTCTAAAATAATTCTTTTAGATACCAATCACGATGGGATATTTGAACAACAATTATTTAATCGTTTGGAAGAAGTAGGATTCAAAGGAATTTTAATATTAGATGACATTTATTTAAATAAACAAATGAAAAGTTTTTGGCAAAACATAAAAAAAGATAAGTTGGATATAACACATATCGGACACGTATCTGGAACGGGAGTTGTATTTTTTTAATAAAATGAAATTAGAAGATATTGCATTAGTAACTGTATTGTTTGATTATCCACAACATTACAAACCATTATTTTATGATAACTCTTTAAATTATTTTAACGAAGAGGATATTCATATAATTAGACATAACAAATTAATAGATGACGATTCTTATTATATAAGACTTTACTACTATAAAGTTGTTAAAGTCATTGACTATATAAAAGAAAATTTATTAAACAAGTATGAATATATGTTGTTTTTAGACGCTACTGACACTAACTTCTATAGTAGTCCTGAAAATATTATAGAAAATTTTAAAAAAGAAGGATGTTCAGTAGTTATGGGTGCTGAAAAAGAACAATGGCCACCAACAAACTTTAACCATCTCTATGACAAAAAAAATATAAATTCTGAATATAAATATCTTAATTCAGGTACTTACTTTGGATACACTAAAAAAATATTAGAACATCTTGAGAACATTGTCGATAAAAAATATCAAGGAGGTATTGATGACCAAGGACAATGGACGATAGAATATCTTCACAGTGACGATATTATCATAGACAAGGACTGTAAATTTTTTATGAGTTCACTTAACTCTAAAAAGTATATAACCATAACAAACGGGAAAGTTAAAATTAATGGGTTTAATCCAATCATTGTACATGATAATGGGCCGTTTAATGACGAAACTATAAAAATAACTGATAAAGTTTAAAAATATTTAATATGAAAACAATAAGAATAACTAGACAAAACTTCCCAAATCATGGAAATCATAGTTGGGCAAATTTCTTTAAGTTTGCGTTATCAAAAAAATATAATGTTATAATAGACCCTATCAATCCTGATATTGTAATTCATAGTAATTTACATTGTGATGCGAACAGAATTGATACATACACAAAACATTTACCCACGAATTTTCACGCTAGTAAAAATAAAGATAAAAAATTTATTTATGTTTCAGGTGAAGTGGCGGATTTTAATATGGTTAGGCAACACGAGAATCAATGGGCGATAGGATATCAAAAAATTGAACACGAAAGATATCTTAGACAACCATCGGGAGTGATAGATGTTTGGACATTATTTGATGAAGCTAGGTTAACTGACAGTCCTTTAAATTGGTTAACACAAAAGAGGGACTTCGATTTAATATATGAAAGAAATAATAGGTTTTGTTCTATTACACAGGCATCTAATAATGAATATAGAGGTAAAATTTTTGATAAATTATCAGAATATAAACAAGTAACGTCATCAGGTCCATGGAGACAAAATATAGCAAAAGAAGAAGAACTAAATAAGTACCAATGGATGAGAGAAGAATATATAGGTAGAAATGACGGATTAACTTATAGAGAAAAAATTGGATTTTTTAATAAGTATAAGTTTAATATGGCGATACATTATAATAATACTGATTATATATTACAAGAAAAAATATATCACGCGTATTTCGCCGGTGCCATACCAATATTCCAAGGAAACAAATTCATTTTAGAAGAAGGGTTTAATCCAAATAGTTTTATTAACTTACATGATTTTGAAAATTTAGATGAATTTTTAGATTTAGTTAAAAGAATAGATACTGATAAAAATCTACATAAAAAATATATTGAAGAGCCTATATTTTTAGATAATAAATTACCTGAATATTATAGTTTTGATTATTTGTTAGATTTTTTAGTTAAGGTTGTTGAGTCATGAAATACTTGTTTACTACATTAGCGATAGGTGATGAATATCTAAAAAGTGCAATTGAATTACATAAAAATTTGGCTGAAAAATGTGACGCAGATTTTAATATAACAACTAATGAAGATATAAAATCAACTGAAAAACATACATTCACCAATATAGGTCAGAAAGAACACATTTTAATAATTGGTAATACACCTACATTTGTATATAATTTAAAGTTATATGCAATAAAACATGTGATAGAAAAAGACTATGACTATGTAGTTTTTACCGACGCCGATTGGAGAATAGGTGATGATTTTAAAGGTGAAAAAATGATTAAATTATTTGAGTTAATGAAAGAAAGAAATTTAGATGGTGCCTTCGAAAGACCTTCTAAAATAGGTTCTTGTCGAAAAAATAAAAATTGTTTTTTTAAGACAAAATTTGAAAAATATAATTTAGAAAATGATAACAAGTGGGATAATGCACATGTACCTAATGAACAATTTTTTGTACTAAAAAACACAGATAAATTAAAAAAGTTTATTAGTCATTGGGAAGAGATGTTAGAGTTTACAATTGAGAATAAAATTTTAAATTATGCTGAGGGTTTTGAGATAGGAGTGTCTGCTTTAGAATCTAAAATGAACATCGCATTTCCTGAATTAAGACACGTTATAAACAATTGTTTTGAATTTACATCTATTAATGGTGGAAAATATAAAAAATTTTAAATAAATGGCGAATATTGCGTTTTATGGTTCACACAACGCGTCTGTAGTTGTTGAAGAAAATGGTAAAATAATAACAGTTATTGAATTAGAAAGATTTTTAACTAAAAAGAATGCGGGTCACTCACAATACTTAGTTTCTTATAGTCGAAGATTTTTGTTAAAATATGTATTAGAATATATAAAAGAAAGGTATGGTATAAGTGAGTATGAGACGTGCTTTCATTTAAACTCAGACACTGTAGAAGGTAAAAATAAAGTTCATTATGAAAAATTAATACCAGCCAAAAATTACAAAGATAGTTTACATCATTTAAGTCACGCGGCTTGTGGGTTTTATCAAACAGACTATGAAGAGGCTTTAATAATATCTTTTGATGGAGGAGGTAATGATGGATTTTTCAACATATATCATGCAAAAAATAGGAAAAACATAGAGTTGGTTGAAAAACACAATATTGATTTAGGGTTTCCATACATGTCTTTTGGTGATTACTTAGGTGATATTCGTAAAGAACCTGCTTTAAATATTGGTAACTTAGTATATTCAGGTAAGATAATGGGATTATGCTCTTATGGTAATTTAAATAATGATTGGTTACCTCATTTTGAAAATTACTATAGAAAAAAACCTGATGGTAATAATTATATAGAATTTTTAAAAGTTTTAAGTGAAGAGACAGGTATAGAATTTAATCAAAAAAATAGATTAACAGGGCAAACCGCTTGGGATGTTGCTAAAACATCTCAGATAGCGTTTGAAAATGTTTTTATGGAGTTAGCAAATCCGTATTTAGAAAAATATCAAAATTTACCATTAATTTTGGTTGGAGGATGTGCACTAAACATACTTTTAAATACTAAATTACATAAAGAACTAAAAAGAGATGTATTTGTACCACCAAACCCAAATGACTGTGGTATTGCTACTGGTATGATTTTAAATCACATAAAACCCGATAAGGCAATTGATATTACGTATGCGGGTATTGAAATTTTAGATAAACACACTTTAATGAGTCATGTTGAAGATGGATGGATACCTGAATTAACAATTAAAACGTTATCAAAAGATTTAAATGAGGGTTTAATTGTGGGAGTTGTTAGAGATACGTCAGAACACGGACCAAGAGCTTTAGGTAATAGAAGTATATTGTGTAACCCAACATATCCAAACATGAAAGATATACTCAACGAAAAAGTTAAGAATCGAGAATGGTATAGACCGTTCGCACCTGTTTGTAGACTTGAAGACGTGTCAAAATATTTTGATTTTGATGGTGAAAGTAGATGGATGAGTTTTTGTCCTACAGTTAAAGAAGAGTATAGGGATAAATTAGTTTCAATAACACATGTGGATGGTACCGCTAGAGTACAAACAGTAACTAAAGAACAAAATCCTTGGTTATACGAATTATTAACTGAATTTGAAAAAGAATCAGGAGTCGGAGTGTTATTAAACACCTCATTTAACGTAAACGGAAAACCAATATTATCCAGATATTCAGATGCTTTTGAAGTGTATAATAATACAAAAATGGATGCACTTGTTTTAGATAAATTTTATTTTAAAAAACGTAGATAATGAACAATAGAATAACATTAGTGACTGGTTTATGGGACATAAACAGAGGAGATTTAAATGAAGGTTGGAGTAGAGATTTTGATAATCACTATTTAAAACAATTTAAAAACTTTTTAAACATACCTTATAATCTTATAATCTTTGGGGACAAAGAACTAGGTGAGTTCGTAGAAAAAAACAAAACACACGATAACATACAATTTATCGAAAGAAAAACAGAATGGTTTAAACAACATTTCTTTGAAGATATACAAAAGATAAGAAATAACCCAAAGTGGATTAACCAAGTTGGGTGGTTAAAGAATTCAACACAAGCAAGATTAGAAATGTATAATCCTTTAGTGATGTCAAAACCATTTTTATTAAACGACGCTGCAATTTTAGATAGATTTGACTCTACTCACTTATTTTGGTTGGATGCGGGTATAACTAATACTGTACATGTTGGTTATTTCACACATGATATGGTTTTAGATAAATTAGACGAGATAAATAAAATATCATTTGTTGCGTTTCCATATGAGACTACTACCGAAATACATGGGTTTGAATATAATAAAATTAATGAATACTGTGGTGAAAAAGTAAAAAGAGTCTGTAGGGGAGGATTTTTTGGTGGTCCAAAAGAAGAAATATCAGGATTTAGTGGTGAGTATTATAATATGATGGAAGAAACCCTTAAACAAGGATTAATGGGTACTGAAGAATCTATTTTTACTATATTAACATATGTGTACGATGACAGATATCAGTTTTTTGAAATAAATGGTAACGGACTAATCAATAAATTTTTCGAAGACGTTAAAAATGATAATCATGTACCAAAAACTAATGAGACTTTAAATAAACCTGAAGAAAGTAACCTACCATTACTAAACATAAAAAATACGGCATTATACGTAATAACGTTCAACAGTCCAAAGCAATTACAAACATTGATTGAGTCAATGGAAAAGTATGATAACAATTTTGTTATAAAACCAAAATGGTATGTATTAGATAATTCAACAGATGAGTCAACAACACCTATATATAAAAATATATGTGACAGTTATGGTTTTACTCACATTAAAAAAGATAATTTAGGTATTTGTGGTGGAAGGCAATTCGTTGCGGAACACGCGGATGAGAATAATTATGATTATTATTTTTTCTTTGAGGACGATATGTTCTTCTACCCTAAAAAAGGTGAAACTTGTAAAAATGGATTTAATAGATATGTAAATAATCTATACGACTCATCATTAAAAATAATTAGAGATAATAGATTTGATTTTTTAAAACTATCATTTACTGAATTTTACGGAGATAATAGAACACAATGGTCTTGGTATAATGTACCACAAAATATAAGAAAAAGAGTTTGGCCAAATAAAAGTAAATTACCAAAAACAGGGTTAGACCGTAATGCTCCGAAAACTAAAATAACTAAGATAGACTCATTTAAAGGGATACCCTTTGCACATGGGGAAATATACTATAGTAATTGGCCGCAGATAGTTTCTAAAGAAGGTAATAAAAAAATGTTTTTAACAGAAAAATGGGATAGACCATTTGAACAAACTTGGATGTCGTATATCTTCCAAGAAACGATAAAAGATAATATAAAACCGGGTTTATTATTATTAACACCTACCGAACATGATAGATTTGACCACTATGATGGTAAATTAAGAAAAGAGTCCTAATTTTCTTATATAAAATCGATTATCTGGTTATTTATATAGTAAGAAAAAACTAGATGGCAATATATCAGGTAAAATTGTGCGGTAGTGATACTACTGAGATATGGGAGATACCCGATTTTTTAGGTATTCCTATTAGTGGGGTATCATCCGTGGTGTCTGACGACAATTCAGATTGTTATACAGTTGAAGAACCCTCAAGTAATGAGGCAATTAAGACTGCTGTTATGTTATTTGATAATTGTGAAGACTGTCAAAATATTGATAGTCTTGCTGCGACTAGTGAGGTTTGGTCAGGATGTTCAACAGGTACTCTATACAAATTATATGATGTAGGTGTTGGAGATTTTATTTCAGGTGAAATTGGTTTTGTTTCTGGAGTAACCGCTACAAATATTCTTAGTGGTACTCTTAGCGATAGTTGTTTGACTGCAGTAATTGATGATACTAGTAATGCCGTATATGCCGATTTTACATTTACAGGTTATGCTAGTTGTGAAATATGTTTAAACCCGACACCAACACCGACCGTAACACCAACGGTAACTCCATCTATCAGTATTTCACCATCTGTAACTGCAACTCCATCTATCAGTATTTCACCAACAACTACTCCATCTATTAGTATATCTTCAACACCGACAGTAACTCCATCTATCAGTATTTCACCATCTGTAACTGCAACACCATCTATCAGTATTTCACCAACAACTACACCATCCATTAGTGTATCTTCAACACCGACCGTAACTCCATCTATCAGTATTTCACCATCTGTAACCGCAACACCATCTATCAGTATTTCACCAACAACTACTCCATCCATTAGTGTATCTTCAACACCGACCGTAACTCCATCTATCAGTATTTCACCATCTGTAACCGCAACACCATCTATCAGTATTTCACCAACAACTACTCCATCCATTAGTATATCTTCAACACCGACAGTAACTCCATCTATCAGTATTTCACCATCTGTAACTGCAACTCCATCTATCAGTATTTCACCGACTGCTACTCCATCTATTAGTATATCTTCAACACCGACAGTAACTCCATCTATCAGTATTTCACCATCTGTAACTGCAACTCCATCTATCAGTATTTCACCGACTGCTACTCCATCTATTAGTATATCTTCAACACCGACAGTAACTCCATCTATTAGTATATCTTCAACACCGACAGTAACTCCATCTATTAGTATATCTTCAACACCAACAGTAACTCCATCTATCAGTATTTCACCATCTGTAACTGCAACTCCATCTATCAGTATTTCACCAACAACTACTCCATCTATTAGCATATCCTCAACACCAACGGTAACTCCTACAATATCCACCACACCAGGAGTTTCTACAACACCATCTGTAACTACAACTCCATCTATCAGTATTTCACCAACAACTACTCCATCTATTAGTATTTCACCGACTGCGACTCCATCCATTAGTATATCTTCAACACCAACAGTAACTCCATCTATCAGTATTTCACCATCTGTAACTGCAACTCCATCTATTAGTATTTCACCGACTGCGACTCCATCCATTAGTATATCTTCAACACCAACAGTAACTCCATCCATTAGTATATCTTCAACACCAACAGTAACTCCATC
>Ga0222719_10003986_pt1 | contig 13035 bp, 9 predicted proteins | sample C33_34DmetaG_FD_165039 | JGI IMG/M metagenome (GOLD analysis project Ga0222719, IMG submission 165039) | Estuarine water microbial communities from San Francisco Bay, California, United States - C33_34D | ecosystem: Environmental > Aquatic > Marine > Unclassified | place: USA: California...
CGACGACGACGACGACGCGCGACGACGACGACGACGACGACGACGATGACGACGCGGGACGCGGGATCGCGCGCGCGCGACGCGGGACGACGCGGGACGACGCGGGACGCGCGAGACGCGCGCGATCGCGGATCGCTTCCTTCGCGCGAGTTTTGACTGACTCCGACGGTTCGACGCGCAGGGCGACGAGGAGAACAAGCGCGTCGTCGGCGTGCTGCTCGGGGAACAGCGCAAGGGACGGTTGGACGTCACGAGCTCGTTCGCGGTGCCGTTCGAGGAGGACGACGGGGATAACGGGATTTGGTTTCTCGATCACAGTTACTTGGAAAACATGTATCGAATGTCGAAGAAGATTAGCGCGAAGGAGAAGATTGTGGGGTGGTACAGCACCGGACCGAAACTGCGGGAGAGTGATATCGACATACACGAGTTGTTTTACGCGTACACGCCCGAGCCGGTGCTCGTGATCGTGGACGTGCGGGCGGAGAACGCGAACATTCCGACGAGCGCGTTCGCGGCGCAAATCGAAGTCAAGGAGGATGGAACGGAAAAGCAACAGAAGACGTTCGTGCACGTGCCGAACTCGATTGAGGCGTTCGAGGCGGAAGAGATCGGGGTCGAGCACTTGCTGCGCGATGTGAAGGATAACACGGTGTCGACGCTGAGCACCAAGGTGAGCGAAAAAGTGCAGTCTTTGCGCGGTTTGAAGGCGCGATTAGAAGAAATCAAGAGTTACATGGATAAGGTTGTCGACGGCTCGTTGCCGATGAATCACGAGATCATGGGTCATCTGCAAGACGCGTTTAACCTGTTGCCGAACCTGAACTTGGAGGATTACGTCAAGGGATTCAACGTCTCCACGAACGACGCCATGCTCGTCGTGTACCTCAGCTCGTTGATTCGTTCAGTCATCGCTCTGCACGACTTGATCAACAACAAGGCGACGAACAAGGAACGCGAGCGCGCCCTGGATGCCCCGGGAGCGAGTGACGCGGAGAAGGATACGGACAAGGAGAACGAAAAACCGAAGGATTCGGGAAAGGCCGACGCCGCAAAGTGAGCGCCGAGAATCGTAGATGATTGATTTCGTGTACTAGTCGCGCCGACACCGCATATTTTATCTTAGTAGTCGTTGTGAGTGAGCGTCAATTCAAAGAAACGCGCCGTCACCGCTCGCGTTCGCCGTCGCGAAACTCGGCAACCAACCTCGCGTTAGTTCTCGCGCCACAACCAACCTCGCTCGTCCGCGACCGCGCCGTCGCGCGTCCTTCTCGCGCGAGCCCGCGCGCGTTTTAGGGCGCGCAGACGCGCAATCGCGCTCGTCGTCGCTCACGGCGCGGCGTTCGCGCGCGATGGGCGCGCGCGCAGCCGCCACCGGCGCGCCGCCGGCGCGTTCAAAACCGCCGCGCGACGACGCGCGAGGCGCCGAGACGACGAGCAAGGGCAAGAAACCGAAAGCCAAGGCACCGCGTGGCGCGTCGGACGCGGACGCGAAGGCGGAGGAGGGCATCGCCGCGGATGGGCACGTGGACTTTGGATTCGAGCGCGTGGAGGCGCTGACGGGACGTCGGAAAGCCGCCGAGGCGAAGAAGAAGAAGTCTTCCGGGGGATTTGAATCGATGGAAATACTACCAGATGTGTTTCGAGCCGTCAAGCGCAAGGGTTATCGCGTGCCGACGCCGATTCAGCGAAAGGCAATACCGCCGGCGTTGGAGGGACGGGACGTCGTCGCCATGGCGCGCACGGGGAGCGGGAAAACGGCGGCGTTTTTGATACCAGTGTTGAGTAAACTCAGGACGCATAGCTTGAAAGCTGGCGCGCGGTGCGTGATATTGGCACCCACGCGCGAGCTGGCGTTGCAGACGTTCAAGTTTGCGAAAGAGTTGGCCAAGTTTACGGATTTGCGCGTCGCGGCGCTCGTCGGGGGAGATTCCATGGAGGCCCAATTCGCAGATTTGAGCAACAACCCAGATGTCATCGTCGCAACGCCCGGTCGTCTGTTGCATCATATCGATGAAGTTAAGGCGTTCACTCTTCGAACGGTGTGTCACGTCGTCCTCGATGAAGCAGACCGACTTTTAGAGATGGGTTTCGCAGACCAGTTGAAACAAATCATGAACTCTGTGGCGGATGTCAGGCAGACACTTTTGTTCTCGGCGACGCTACCGAGCGCGTTAGCAGAGTTTGTGCGCGTGGGACTGCGCGAGCCCGAAGTCGTGCGCCTCGACGCTGAGATGAAAATTTCATCTGATTTGCGCATGTCCTTTGTGTTGATGCGAAGCGACGAAAAGGTCGCTGCTTTGTTGTACATGCTTCGCGAAGTCATCCCGAAAGGGCAACAGACTGTGGTTTTTGCGTCGACAAGACACCACGTTGAGTGGTTGCAGAACGTACTCGAATTCGAAGGCGTTAAAGTTTCGAGCATTTATGGGTCGATGGACATGATGGCGCGTAAAATGGCGCTGGGCAGGTTTCGCGCGAAGAAGGCTGATGTTCTCGTGGTCACTGACGTCGCTGCGCGCGGTATAGACATTCCTTTGCTCGACAACGTCATTAATTACGACTTCCCCGCAAAGGGCAAGTTATTCGTCCACAGAGTTGGTCGCGTTGCGCGCGCCGGTCGAACCGGTAACGCGCACAGCTTCCTCGTCAAGGAAGAGCTCGGTTTTTTAGTTGACTTGCACTTGTTTCTCGGTCGCAAAATAGCGGCTGCGTCGAAAACACCGCCGAGTTCGACTGAGGAGGCGCTTGAAATCGCGCGCAAAGCGGAAGAATCTGCTACGTCAATAATAGGTACCTGCCCCATCGGCGCGCTTGACATGCTCACCGATCGCCTGCGGGAGGTGATGAAGGCGAAGGATGAATTTGAAGGTTTGGAACGCACGGCGAATAACGCTTATAGACTGTACCAAAAGACGCGTGGGACTGCATCAAGCGAATCGATGAGTCGCGCGCAGCCTCTCGTGCTTGCGGGACCGCATCCACTGTTGTGCGCAAGCGGTGGCGTAGATGAGCACACGCAAAAGCTCGCCGAAATCACGGCGAGCATAAAAGCATATCGCCCTCAAGCCACTGTTCTTGAAGCCGAAGTCGCGAGCGCGTCGAAGACATCAACGATCAAAATCACCGAGACGAGCAGCGCGATGCGTCAGAAGCGCTTGAAGGATGAAAAGTTTATTCGCGCGAAACGCGAAGGCAAGGATGGTTCGGCTCGCGCGTTGCGCCCGCTAGGGGAAGATGATCCCATTCTTGACGTAGACGCGCAAGAGGAATCCGACGATGATGGCGGCGCGGATTACGAGAGCCTCGCCACGGCAGGTGACGATGCTTTCAACACCGGGAAATTCCGCGACCAAGAGTTTTTCCTGGACTCTGCGCCGCGCGCCGTAAATCACACCGAACTTGGGCTCACTACGCGCGAAGGCGGCGATCGAGGGTTAGAAGGCGCGCTGAACGACGCCACACTAGATTTAGTCGAAGAAGACGGCGAGGGAATATCTCGTCAAAAGAAGCTTTTCCACTGGGACGCCCGAAAGAAGCGTTACATCCACATCAACAGAGACGAAATCGATCTCAAGCGCGGCGGAAAGCGTCTGAAAAACGAAGCCGGACAGCGCGTCAACGCGGCGGAAGCTGGCGCGACGTACAAGAAGTGGGCAGCGCGGACACACAAATCCATAACCGCGACTGGTTCAATGGAAGACGAAGCGACGGTGAACAAGCGCTCTTTTGTGGATTCTACGCGCTTCAAGAAGGGTTGGCACACGAAGGGATCCGAGGCAAAGGAATCGAAGAGCGTCTTTGGCGTCGACGCCGCGGCGCCCGCGTACAACGAACTCAAATCTGCGGAACAAATCAGAAAAGAACGGAAAGAAACTAAAAAGAAAGGCGGTCGCGGCGGCGCCGGTCGCGGCGGTGGTGATCGCGGTGGCGGACGCGGAGGAGGACGCGGCGGAGGTCGCGGAGGAGGACGCGGCGGTGGTCGCGGAGGAGGACGTAGCGGAGGACGTAGCGGAGGACGCAGCGGCGGCGGAGGGCGTGGAAGAGGACGAGGAAGGCGCTAGTTTACTTTTAATACACTTCACCGCTACTTGTGTGACAATCGACTCGACTCCCGCCGTCTACTTGGGCGGTGGGCGCTTTCTATACCGAATCACTCGAGCCGGATTTCCGGCGACGACGGCGTAGGGTTCCACGTCTCGAGTCACCACGGAACCCATGCCCACGACCGAATGATCTCCAATGTGCACTCCATCAGTCACGCACACGCTCGCGCCTATCCAAACATCTTTTCCTATCGTTATCCCCTGACTCGTCACGCCCTGCTCGCGAATATTCGTCTCAGGGTCGTCGAAGACGTGATTAAACGCGAACGCCGAAAACCTCGGCCCGATCCGCGTGTCGTCCCCGATCGTCACCCCGACGGCTCCTCCCTCGATGTGCGCGTTCGCGTTCAACGACGCGCGCGCCCCGATCGCGCACGGTCCGTGAATGAAGCAGCGCGCCGCCACCCGCGCGCCGTCCCCGAGCGCCACGTCCCGCCCGGGTTCGGCGAATATTTCCGTGCCTTCCCCGACGAAGCAATCGTCGCCGAACCGCACCGTCTCCACGGCGCTGATGTCGCGCTGCACGTTCCGCTGCCACGTCTGGATGTCTGACGTGAGATGCTTCGCGCGGTTGTTGTCGAGAAGTCGAGGCATGAAGCTGACGCGCTTGCGCTTTTGTGCGGTGAAATCGGGCGTTTTCTCGAGCGACGCGCGCGCGAACGACGCGCGCGATGCGTGCGTCGCGCGCGGGGCGCGCGGCGCGGCCGCGCGCGCGGCGAACATCGCGCGAGGCGGTGTGAGGGCCGTAACTAACTCGATGCAGCGTCTTCGTTTCGTTAAAAAAGCGTTTTTGTGGTGCTCGATTTGTCTAATCATGATCTAAAGTCGCCGCCGTCGAAACCGGAGAAGCCGGCGAGCTTGAAAACCGGGTAGTATGACTTCTTTTCTATTTTCGAGCACCAGTTCCACGCCGACGTGAGACGGCCGTCGATGCACGAGCCGGCGTCGAAGAAGTTATCGCTGCCACTGCCGTCGAAACCGTGCCTGAAGAAATCGGCGAGAATGGTTTTTTGACACGCCTCGACGCTACCGAATTGAGTATCGATGTATGCCTTGAGACCCGGGTCTTTGGCTAGGTTCGGAAGCTCTTGGATGACGAGGACGATCGGGTTGAGAATCCGCGAGACTTGACTGTACTTGTCGATGAAGACCAAGGCGTTAGGCACGTTGTGGTCCCCGAGGTGCACGACCGAGCTCCCGACCCATCCGCCACACTTTTGCTGGCACGTCGCCAAGACGCCATACATCGCCTTGCCGACTCGCGGGCAGTGTTGAACTCGGTTCAAGCCTTGGCCGGTATTGGAGAGCGAATAACGATTACCTTCGCATAGTAAATCGCTCTCTGCGAGGTACCAAAGTCTAAACATGTCGTTTAAAACTTCGCGCCAAAGCGTCATCGACTGCGCGCAATACGTGTATTGACGCTGGTGATTGTGACTTAAACGCGCGCCGCCCATGCCCATCGTGATGCCCAAACCGTATCCTTTTTCCGGAGTTGACGGATCAAAGTGCGTCGTCAACATCTCAAGCATTCGATCAACGGGATCGCGATTGAATCGCAAATACGCGTTGTTATCGCTGACGGAGTACAAACACTGTAGGACGTCTTCCTTGCTCAGCGAGACCGAGGAGTACTTGCTCGCAATGACTTCTCTCGCGCGTTCTTTCTTCTTGATCATCTTTTGCACCTCGTGACGCGGCAAACCTTCGTGCATGATCTCCGACGTTGCCGTTTCCATGAGGCTATCGGCAAGCAAACTTTCACCCCCGCGCTCCTTCAAAAACGTGTAAACCGTCTTCAAAGGTTTGACGAGCTTGAAATCGAGCAATTCTTGAACGTCTGGACTCTGAGAATCTTGTAACAAGAATACGAGCTTCCCGTATTCGGTTCGCATCTTCTCTGGATTCATAACCTTGTGTCGCCGTCCGATCTCGAACACGTACTGAAAGAACTCTTCGTTATCCTTGAATTCCTTGTCTATGATGAGCTTTTGTCCCGCACGATAGTCCGTGGCGACAACTAGGCCGCACATGATCGCGCAAATCTCCTTCAGCTGTCTCGTGATGCGCTGCGTTTTCGATTTATAAGAAAACACATCAACCACGTCTGTGTACTCGCTCACGTGCAACGCTGCTTCTAGCAATCGCAACGCCTTCCTCTCCTCGGGCGTCAATCGCATCGGGATGTACTTGGCGCGTTCCGTGAAATCCGACGTCTTCGGCGCTCCCGTCGCCGTCGCCGTCGCCGTCGTCTCGCCCGCGTCCTCCACCGTCGCGTCATCCATGTCCTCGTCCCGCGTCACCGTTACCACACTCTTCTTCTCCCCCTCCAACTCCGACTCTATCGCGTTCGCCGTCGCCGCGGCGTCGACCTTCGCTTGCTCGAGCGCTCGCGCGGTTCGCGCCAGCCCTTTCGCCACGTCCTCAAACGCGCCGTCTTTTCCCGTCTTTAACCGCTCGCACGCCTCCACGGCAGCCGTGACGCCGTCGGACGAGATGTCATCCAGCTCTTCCGCGCGCGCGCGACAGTACTCGGCGAACTGCGTGCGCGACACGCGAAGTTTCGTCGCGATTTGTTGCAGCGAGCTCAAAAGCTCCTCGTCGTTCGACGCCGTCGCGCGCGCGGCACTCGCGTCGTCCGAATCGCTGTCGCCGTCGAGCGCGCGCGTGAGTGCCTTCGCAGTCATCCGCGATGGCGCGCGCGCGCGGTGCGAGGTGGTGTGGCGCGGCGACGCGAGGCGTCGCGGTCGCGACGCGACGGCTGCGGCGCTCGGCGACTTCGCGAAGTGTTTTGTTACAACAACAAGAGGGAAGAGCTCGTTCGCTCGAGATGGTCTTGAATTCTTGATTTAATGTACACGCGCTCCGTTCGCGCTGACGCTCGGCGTCAGTGCGGCGCGATCGCGAATTGATGGGCGAACGCGAGCGCGTAGGCGACGCCGACGGGCGCGCCGAAAGTCAGAAGCGCGAACCACGCCTGGCACCACATCCGCCATCCGCGATTCCATCGCTCGAGGTGCCACTTTTTCACGAGCTCGTCTCGATTCTTCGGCGAAAACATCACCTTTTCCTCCCACGCGCTCGCTTTGACTTTCGTCTTCTTCCGTCGACGTCGACGCTCGCGCGCCGCGGCGGTTGACTTTTTCAAAGGCGCCCCCGAGCGCTTCGCGTAATCCAACGACGTGCGAATCTCTCCCTCGACGAACGAGAACCCATGACACGTATCCACGATTCCATCGTCGATCATGCTTCTTCGCACGTCATCCGTGAGCACCTCATACGCGGCGTGCGCGCGTCGAAACGCCGTCCCGCTCGTGTCCGCGTCGCCGCTCGAATCCGGATGCGTCGCCTTGGCCATCTTTCGAAACGCAATCTTCAGCTCCGTCGTCGTCGCGTCCCGCGGCACGTTCAGCACGACGTACGGCGACAGCACCTCCGTCGGCGCCGTCGTCGCGCGTCGCGCGTCGTCGCGCGCGCGTCGTTTCTTCGTATCGTTTGAATGTGCTGATGACGTGGCATCGCGTCTCCGGTCACCGAACGCGTCCTCGCGCGACGCGCGCGCGCACGCATCGCGCGCGCGCGCCGAGCGCGTGGCTCGCGATCGCGCGCATGCCGCCTCGACGCGCGCGACGCGACGCGACGCGCGACGCGACGCGGCGCGACGTCGGTGCGTCGCGATGTGCTGCGTAACGGTCTCGCTCGCGCCGCGCTTCACATGCGCGCGTGCGCGCGGTTCGCGTGCGCGAGCGCGCGCGGGGGCGCGAGCGAAGGTCGCGCGCGCGCCGCGCCGCGCGGCATGGCGACGTACGTGGACGTCGGGGCGAACTTGACGGATGGGATGTTTCGCGGTGTGTACCGCGGAAAACGCGCGCACGAGGACGATTTGGGCGCCGTGCTGCGACGCGCGCGCGAGGCGGGGGTGAGCGATATCATCGTCACCGCGGGCACGCTCGAGGAAGCGCGCGAGGCGGTGGCGCTGGCGAGGGAAACGCGGGAGGATGGCGCGGCGCCGAGGCTGTACGCGACGTGCGGCGTGCACCCGACGAGGTGCGGCGCGTTCGCGGACGACGTCGACGGCGCGGACGCGCACTTGGAAAAGTTGAAGCGAGTCGCGCTCGACGGTAAGGCGAGCGGGACGATCGTGGCGATCGGGGAGATGGGATTGGATTACGACAGGCTCGAGTTTTGCGACGCGGCGACGCAAAAGGAAATGTTTGAAAAACAGTTTGCCCTCGCCGAGGCGACGTCGTTGCCGCTGTTCTTGCACATGCGCGCCGCGTGCGACGATTTCTTGGAGATTATCGATCGCAACGCGCACAGATTCACCGCGGGAGTCGTGCACTCTTTCACCGGCGGCGCGCGCGAAGCCGCCGCGGTGCTCGCGCGCGAAAATCTCCTCATAGGTCTCAACGGCTGCTCGCTCAAGACCCAAGAAAACCTCGACGTGGTGAAGACGATTCCACTCGATCGAATCGTTCTCGAAACCGACGCCCCGTGGTGCGGGATCAAGCCCACGCACGCCGGTTTCGCCGCCGTCGCGCCGCCGCTCTCGTGGCCGAAACCCGTCAAGAAGGAAAAGTGGTTCGCGGGCGCTCTGATCAAGGACCGTTGCGAGCCAGCGCACATCGTGTGCGTCGCTCAAATCATCGCCTGCGCGCACGGCGTCGGCGTGGACGTCGTCGCCGAAGCGTGCGCGCGCAACGCGCGTCGCGTCTTCTGCATCGATAAATCTCATTACCCGACCGTCGGTTCGTAGTGTGTATATTTAAACCCCATGTGCGCCACGCTCAGCCAGGCTGGAAATATCTGATTTTAATCCGACCGCGCCGCGCGCGCCGCGCCACTTCCGCACGCGCGCGCGACCGACGCGCACGATCCGAGCGAACGCCGCCGTGAGCGGTGATAACACGCGCGTCTTCACGCACCGAAGGACGATGTACGCCGCGCCGCGATGCGCGCTGCGCGCGACGAACGCGACGAAATCGTTCGCGAAGGCTGAAAAGAGATCCGGCGTCGTCGCGCGCGCGTCGACGAGCGACAAGCGCGCGGTGACGACGACGACGACGACGCTGACGGCGTTGACGATGATGACCCACGCCGGGGCGGCGCACGCCGGACAGGTGAGCGATAGACTCGCGGCGGTGTTGGACGCGGCGGATAGCGCGGCGGACGCGGCCACGGCGGTTTTCTCGCAAGCCGCGGATCTCGTCGCGCAAGGCGTTGAACTCGCGCAAGAGGCGGCGCCGGTTGTTTTGCCCGTGGCGGAACGCGCGGTGAAGGCGGTGACGCCGGTCGGTGAGGCGGTCGGCGCGTACGCGGGACGGGCGATCGTTCCGGCGGCGGGCGAGGCGCTGAAGCAAGCGTCGAGCGCGAGCGGCCAAGCTCTCTCTTCCGCGGACAGCGCGTTGAAGGCGCAAGGCGTCGATATCGCGCCCGCCGCTAAGGTTGTCGAGGAGGGTGCGCAAATCGTGTTCGACGCCGCGGTGCCGATCGCGCAACAAGTCGCGGATTATTTGGCAAACGCCTCTGGAGAGGAGTTGGCGACGACGGCTGGCGAACTCTTTTTGTCCTACCTCCTCGCGCCCGTGGTGTTCAAGTTGGTGGCAGACATCGCGCGCGGTTATCGCGGTGACTTGCGTCCGATCGAAGCGTACGACATGCTTCTTTCCGAGAACGCCGTCATCGTCGATACTCGCGGATCCGAAGTCACCGTTCAGCTTCCGGGAGGCGCCAACAAGCGCGTTCTCGTGTGTGGCATCGAGAAGAGCGGCGCGTTCTCCAACTCCGCCGCCGGAAAGGTCGCGGCGCTCAAGATTGCTTCTCTTCGTGGCGTGAGCCGCGGTAAAAAGGTCATCTTGCTCGACCAAAACGGCGGCTCCGCCAAGGCGCTCGCCAAGGCGCTCGCCAAGCAGGGCTTCAGCAAGGTTTTCACCGTGCGAGGGGGCTACAACTCGTGGTCTCGCTCTGGTCTCGCGACTACCGACCGATAGACGCATTCTAATTTTCAAGATTCACTTCAAGATTCAACATTACAACAAAAATCGTCAGTCACTCACCACTGTACCAAAACGCTTCGTCCTTTAAAGGTCGGGTCCGCCCGCGTCGCCTTCGTGCTCAACGTGCAGAGTGTAGGCTGGTTCGTAGCCAGTCAACGAAGGCACCATGCTGCCAGCGAGCTCGTAGTACAAGCCTCCGACGCCCATTTTACTGCCACTCGAATCGTCATTCCAATCGCGATACGATCCTTGCGAGTGCGTGGGGCTTTTGTATCTCGCGGACATGTCGGCCAACAGACCATCTCCCGTGTCTTGATCGAAATCGGATGCGGGCATTGTATGGTCGAGAGCGGAGTCTAGCGCCTTGATTTTTAACGCGCCGGCGTCATCGGTGAATATCTCCACGCGAGCCATCTTCCAACCGAGACCGACGAGCGAGGCAAAGATCCATTGCTTCCGAGTCTTCGTTGGACCCGAATAGCCCTGCCAGGCGGTTGAGCCGGGGTTGAACGCCTGCGCGATGGCGTACATACACTGTTCCATGTTTTGTCCACGAGAGCACAGCACGCCGGATTTCACGATCAGTCGGCGGACGTCAATATCCGGGCCCCATCTCCCGGCGGCGAAGAGTGTCCGCTCGCTGTCCGCACCAGTGCCCCAGTCGCCTTCGAGGAAGTGCGACGCGGCTTGTTCGGCGCTGGTGCACGTCTTACCGGATCGAAGAGTTCGACAATTTGGTTCGGATTGAATTCCAGTGGTCAAACTGTGCGCCACGGGCGCAGAGTCGCCAACCTTGAGCGACTTGTACTGGAGCGCTTGAAGGATGTAGTTTGTCATCGCCACGTTCGTGTCGTCGTTGTAAAGCGTCGACATGTCGTATTGCGTTGGATCGCAATATACATTGGTGCAACCGTCCACTACGACATTTTGCACGCGCCAGTCGGCCATTGATTTCGTGCGATACGGGTAACCTTTGTCGGCGGATAACGAGTGACGCGTTTGCGACACAAACTTCATTCGCGCGTGGCCGTTTTCCAGATAAATCTCAATCTTGGCCATCTTGAGGTACATTCGCCAGTAGTCGATACCTCCCACGATCCACCGCACGGCCGCTTTACTCTCCTCAAACGTCGAGTCTTTCTGCATGCCCGTTCTGAGGTGCGGGTTGACGCCGATGTATCTGTCTTTGCTGTCGGCGTAAAACATCACCGTCTGCGGGATGACTAGACGAGCGTCGCGAGACGCGCCGAGATCGATCGATGCGTTCGGATCGGTGGCCAAAGAAACGAGCTTCGGGCTCAAAGGTTGGGGCACGAACGCGGTGTCCACGTAATCCGCCGGGCACTTCGTCTCGCACGAGCCGAAAACGTACGACACCTCGCGCGGGTTCTTCTCGTGCGTCACCACGCGGTTGAAATATTCTCCGTGTCGCTGCACGCAGTCGTTGTTCGCCTCAAGCGCGAGCGGGGGCTTTTTTCTGCGATGCGCATCGTTCGAACCGATCTCGTAAAACGTGTCGCCCTCGGCGTTGCCCAGCGCCACGCCCCACTCCCAATCCACCGCCCGCGTCGTCGTCGTCCACGCGTACAACCCATCCGCGATCTCCATCCGCCGCAGCTCGACGCCGCGATCGTACTTGAAGAAATCATCCGCCGAGCTCCGCCCGTAGTTGTGATGCACGATTCTCGCGCCGCTCCTCGCGGCGTTCCAAAAGTCCCGCTTAAAGCCTTCCTCGCGCACGTCGTCGCCGACGCAGTGGTCGTACACGACGAACGTCCGCTCCGCGCCCGCGTGTCCCGCGCGCTCGCTTCGCTTCGGCGGTCTCGGCAGCAGTCGTCCTCGCACGCCTCTCCACGCGTCGCTCAGCGCGTCCGTCCGCGCGTCCGCGCGTCCGCGCGCGATCGTCGAGCCGACGACCGCGAGCGCGGCCGCCGCGCTCAGCGCCGCCACCGTCGCGCGCGTCCTCGCCGCGCGTCCCTGCGTCGGCGACGTCGCGTCGCGCAACAGCGCGTCGCCCTCGGTCGACGCCATGCCCGCGTCGCGTCGCGCGCGCCGCGCGACGCGCGCGTTTCAGTGAAGAATGCGCCGGCGAATCGCGAGGGTGTTACCACACTCGCGCGCGCGCGCTTCGAGCGCGCGAATGCGCTCGACGGCGCTCGAGCGATGCGCGCGCGACGTCGTCGACGCGAACGCGGCGCTTGAAACGCTCGCGGCGTCGACGTCCGGTCGCGTCGACGCGGTCGACGACGCGCTGGACGCCGTGCGACGATGCGCGAGGAGCCTCGCGCGGTGCTGCGCGAACGACGACGACGACGACGACGACGACGACGCGCGCGAGGCGCGGTATTTGCGACGACGGACGACGGCGCTCGAGCGCGCGCTGCGGGAGTCGCGCGCGCGAGGCGCGACGCTCGAGGCGGAGATTTTGGAGGGGCGGAGCGCGTGGACGCGAGACGCGAAGCGCGAGCTGGAGCGCGCGCTCGAGGCGACGGGGACGCGCGCGGAATCGACGAGGGAGGTGAAGCGGTTGAACGCGATCGTCGACGGGTTGGAGAAGGAGTTGGCGCGCGCGGAGCGCGAGTCGGCGCGATTGCGAAGGGAGAACGCGCTGTTGATTGACGCGACGCGGGCGGCGAGGAAAGAGTTTGAGCGACGCGATCGAGCGCGAGACGGGTCGGGGATGGCGGTGACGACGCCGCGCGTTCGACGCGAGACGCGAGCGGGCGAGGGACCGGTGTCATCGCCGTCGCGATTGCCCGCGTTTCTAGGTTCACCGTTCGGCGGCGTGCGGTCGCCGTCGTAGTCGTCGCGAGGAGTCGTCGGTTACGCGCGCGTAGATTTTGTGAACCACAGCCAAACTTGGATATTACATCGGTCATAGTCGTAAAAGATGCGAGTAAACGGACGATAACTTCGGACGATAACTTACTTAC
>Ga0222719_10003987_pt1 | contig 13033 bp, 19 predicted proteins | sample C33_34DmetaG_FD_165039 | JGI IMG/M metagenome (GOLD analysis project Ga0222719, IMG submission 165039) | Estuarine water microbial communities from San Francisco Bay, California, United States - C33_34D | ecosystem: Environmental > Aquatic > Marine > Unclassified | place: USA: California...
ATAGCGTGTTTGAACACTAGGTCTGCTACTTTCTTAGCACGGAATGCTACATCATCACTACCACCATGGTAACGGAAGTTACGGATTTTGCTGTAAAGCACATCATGAACGACAGCGGCCCTGGCGACATCAAATGGTGCAATTAACCACCACATGAATCTAGGCACTGAAGCCATGTCTGTTTTTAAACCTTTGGGTGCTGTGATCTTGCCACTACGTGCATCTACTTTTACTCCCACTTCCTTGAGAACAGATATTTGTTCATCATTTAAGTAGTCGTCCTCATATACCAATGCTGTGTCTAATACCCAGGTTCTTGGTGGATGGAATTTGGCGTCTAGTAGGCCATTGAATTTACTCATTTGCTATGATCCCCCGATCGTGGTTGAATAATTATATGTGTATTTAACTAGTAGAATCAATAGTTTAATGTGCATATATTACTCTTGACCTAAAAATCAAAAGACAGTATTATGTGAGTTATGCGTAAAAAACCTCTACTAAGAGCATTACAGAAGACACGCAATCCTGATAAGGACGTTAAGTATAAAGTGATATCAGAGATGCGTAAACTGATCAAGTGTGAACTTGATGGATGCGATAATCCATTGACTCATTATCAAGGCCCGGGTAGCCAAAGCCTGTGTAGAGAACATCAACTGCGTTTGAGAGAGTATGGTGGTCCTGCACGTAGAGATCGTCCGTGGACGTTTTGGAAGAAGGATCACTGTGAGGACTGTGGACATACCCCACACAAGGACAATCCTAAGATACGCGAACTAAAGGAACCTGCCAGTAAGATCTTGGGCATGATGATGTTACATGTTGACCATAAGACGGTGAGACGCAAAGGTGGTAATCATCCTAAGAACTTGGTCACATTGTGTCAGGAATGTCACATGCTCAAGACATATCTTAGTGGGGATCATATTAAGAAGTAAGCAACTTCCTAACAGTGGCATAATCAACATTGGTATCATTATAGCCGATATCCTCAAACAACTTTTTAGTATTGTCTAATAATTCGTCTGTGATGATCTCTCGAAACTTGCCATAGAAGTGATGAAAATTATGTTCTATTACAGATTCCATTACACACATTTTACTATATTTTTCAGAATCTGATAAATTAGCCCACCATTTAATTTGTTCTACAACTGCCTGAATTCTTTGATCATGATCTTTAATGTTATCGTAACTTTCATCAATCCAACTACCAAACGTTTTAAAACCATATGAACGTAGGTATTCTAAGTTGCCAGGTGCGGCCAATAACATAAAAGGTTGTTTGCTTACAATAGGTTTGAATATCTTTTCAGTGAGGTGTAGTTTATCATAGTAGAACACTGTTTCTGTTACTATGTGCCAGAAAGCATCCACGTCTGGTATGTCAGCTGATGCCGAACCTGGTAGTTGCTCGTGATCTATTACCAGTCGTTCTCCGGTTACCGGATCATCAGTTACTCCATAACTGACAGCACCATATTTTAGCAAATCGTTTGCTCGTAGTTGATCAACAAACGTCTTGCGATATGCCCTATCTCCCGTAACGATTCTATTAAAACTTTGATAATCATATTTGTAATTTTTAATAACGCTTTTTTTAAAGTTCAGAGTCTGAAATCCCCTAAACCAATCCAACGACGCAAAGCCATGAAAGAAATAATAAAGTTTATTGAAATTATATTTTTTACAATATTGGTCAAAGAGCATTGAATGTTCGCTGGTTACCAGAGTATGCGATTGACCGTAAGCATCTTTTGGATTCTTTAGATTATTTTGTTTGATCTGATCGGGTAACTTCATCCAAGTATACCCTATTTCTTCCTCATACTTTCCTTCATTTGCATGTTGATACTCTAAAGTATACTGTCCTGGAAAATAAAAAAGTTCCATAAAGCGATCAGATACTCCATTGAGTAAAGGTTCCTGATCATAGAATAGTATCTTGTGTAAGTTTTTCCATTGATTCTCTTTAGTATAATTGAACAAATTTTTGAGATCATTATACATATATCGACGAGATGGGTCAACTACTCCGTCAGGTAGATGATATACAAAGAAATCCTTATTAAAGATTAATTGATTAAAAAAACGGTATATATGATCAATTTGAAGCATATGGATATTTACACAGATATTTTTGACCAGTATAATAAAGTGATAAGTAATCATAATGTTAGCATATTAAAAAGGAAAGAAGATGGAGATTGGATTCATTGGCCTAGGCAAACTAGGCATGGATTGTGCGGAAGTATTCGCAACAAAATACACAGTTCACGGTTTTGATACGGAGAACAGATCAAGTGACTCGGTAATTGTCCATGAGGACATAGCAGAAGTAGTTAACAATTCAGATTGGTTATTCATAGCAGTTCCTACACCACACGAAGAAGGCTATGATGGATCTGTGCCAAGTTCACATATGACACCAAAAGATTTTGGTCATGACGCTGTCAAGCAAAGTTTAACTGCTATCAACAAATATGCAGACGGTCCTAAAAAGGTTGTGCTTATATCAACAGTGTTACCCGGAACAACACGTAAACACTTTAGAACACTGTTAGATGATCAACATCAATTAATTTATAATCCTTACTTGATTGCTATGGGCTCAGTAAAGTGGGATATGGTAAACCCAGAAATGATTATCATGGGAACAGAAAACGGTTCAACAGAGGAAATACAACCATTGGTTGACATTTATAAATCATTAATGGAAAATGATCCTCGGTATGAATATGGCACTTGGGACGAAGCAGAAGCAATTAAAATCTTCTACAATACTTTCATCTCAGCGAAAGTTGGACTTGCTAATATGATCCAAGACTTCGCTCTCAAGATTGGCCATATTAACGTAGACGTAGTTACTGGTGCTTTAGCACGTTCGGACATGCGTATCATGGGTCCTAAGTATATGACAGCAGGCATGGGCGATGCTGGTGCTTGCCACCCAAGAGATAATATTGCCTTACGTTGGTTAGCAGAAGAATATAAAATTGGCTATGACTTGTTTGATACAATAATGCACGCCAGAGAAGTCCAGGCTTATAATCTAGCACAATACCTAGTCCAAGCACACGAACAAAATGTTATGGAAGGACCAATTGTCATTCACGGTAAAGCATACAAGCCAGATGTAGAATACTGTATCGGTAGTTACTCAACATTGGTAGGACACTACATCAAGGAACAAGACCATGAAGTAGTATATGTTGATCCATTAGCAGATGATAAGTCAGAGTGTGTAGATGATGTAGCGGATAAAGCAGTGATCCTAATGGCACATGATCGTCAGATCACATATGGTTACACTGGTGAACAAGAACAACAACAATTTTACTTTGACATCAAACCAGGATCAGTCATAGTTGATCCATGGAGGAAACTTGAATCTACAGACACTTACGAAGTTCTCCATTACGGCAACACACGATAATTGGGTTGAGGGCAAGATAACTCCTACATGGAACCTTGCTCATAGAGAACTAGATTATCAGAACAAGCCGTTCAACGATAACATCACGTTGACGCAGTGGATATACCACGGCCATCGTTATGAGAAATACACGGGAGATCTAGTAGACTACAAGGACTTGCCAGCCTGGGTATTACCCATAGCAGAGCAGACAGGTCTTAAAAATATAGGTGCTAGTCTATATCGCATGACTCCTGGCTGTATACTTCCTAGCCACAAAGACACCTATAGTCTATACAAACAAGTAAACAATATAACACATAATCGCATTATGCGTATTGTGGTATTCTTAGAAGATTGGTCTTCAGGACACTATCTAGAAATCAATGGTAACCCTATAACAGAATGGTCAGCAGGCGATTGGGTGGGTTGGAACTATGACACACAGCACCTGGCCGCAAACATAGGCATGACTGACAGATACACAATGCAGATAACAGGAACATATGAAGATACAAACAAGTAACGAGTATTCAAAATTAAGATCAGTGATCGTTGGATCAGCACATCATGCTAACTGGCCAACAACAGATCCAGAGTTCCGCAAGATGGAAGAAACCACACGCTGGAAGGCAACACCTGTTCCTAGTGGCCCTGTAGAAGATTCGATAATCGAACAAACCGAACAAGAACTAGAAGATATTTGTAATATTCTGGTAAGATACGGAGTAGAAGTTCACAGGCCCTGGACCATAGACTTCCAGTGGACGGATGGCATGTATAACTATTGTCCACGTGACAGACTGCTAGTTATAGATGATAAAGTCATCGACTGTAACATGCGTTTTCCATGTAGGAAACAAGAGATAGAAGCATACGGATATTTGCCAGCAGAAAACTTTGTTAAGATAGATGACCCTAAGGTAGTATTTGATGCCGCCAATGTCCTACGTCATGATGATGATTTGTTGTATCTTGTCAGTGACTCAGGTAACCGTGCAGGTGCTACTTGGTTAGCCAAACAGTTTCCAGACAAACGTGTTCACATGCTAGACAACATCTACCAAGGGGTGCATATTGATTCTACTATCACTATGTTAAACGAAAACACGGTGATGTTGAATGCAGGTAGGATTACGGGCGAGAACTTACCAAAACTGTTTAACGACTATAACATTATATGGGTCAATGAAAAAGATATTGCACCAATGGGTTTTTATAAATATCCATACGCAAGTAAATGGATGGCTATGAACTGTCTGAGTATTGATCGCAACACTGTCATGGTAGACAGAGATCAACACACGCTTATTAGAAAATTAGAACAACGCAATTTTACGGTGATACCTAGCAAACTAACACACTCAAGAACACTGGGTGGTGGATTTCACTGTTGCACATTAGATTTATGGAGAGAAGACAATGGCAATTAACATTGGATTGGATTTAGACGATAGCCAGATAACGGAACTGGTATCAAAGGCCATTGAGGAACAAATACAGGCAAAGTTCAGTGACAGTGCTTTCTTAGATAAGATACAAAGTGTGATCAATCAACACGTTTCTACAAAGTTAGATCAGTTTGTAAGCAATCCTGATATTACAGATAAGATCAACAGCAAAGTAACAGAAATATTTGAAACACGTTTACCATCAATCGATCAACAGACAACATCTGTGCAATTAACTCTAATGGACGATGTTGTAGTCAACGAAAATGATTTTGTTACAAAAACACTTAATGTTGTTCAAGAAGCAGTGGTTGAAGACCTTGTAGTTAAAGGTAGAGTCAACACAGACAACGCTTCATGGAACGAGTTGAAAACCACAATTAAAGATTCTGCTGTTGCTCAAATACAAACAGAATTAACAGAAACCATAACAGATCATGTATTGGAGAAAGCCAAACAAGGTATTGATTTTGATAATGCTAGGGTCGATGGAATCAAGATTGTAAGCAACGGTGCATTAGGTGCGACAATAACCCACAGTAATCTACAGAAGGTAGGTAAACTCAGCGAACTAACCGTTGAGGGATTTGCGGACCTAGATGGTTCGTTGTTCGTCAAGAACAATAGAGTTGGTGTCAATACATCAACACCAAAGTCAGCATTAGATGTCTGGGACGATGACATCAACTTATCAATTGGTAAGAGGTCCAAAGGTGTGGCTAAGATACATCTATCATCAGGACAATTAGAACTAGGCACGAATAGTGACAGTCAAATTACCATAGATTCAGAAGGTAAGGTCAAGATCAAAGAGTTAATGGTTGGACGTAACAACATTAAGTTTGAAAAAGATATTCCAAACTACTCGGGACAAAAAGGTGACATAGTGTTCAACATGAATCCAACATCTGAGAGCCATACTGGTTGGCAGTGTTTAGGTGGTTTCCGCTGGAGACAGTTCTAAGTGGAAATATGTTGGGTAGTCCAAAAGGATTACGATCCTGAATCAGGAATTGGTGCAGAAAAAATGAAAGAGCTCTGCACAGTATGGGGTTCATATGCTTCTTGGAGAAAGTGTCTCACTGATAACTGCGTAGTAGAAGACTTTTCTGAAGCACGTAGATTGATAGATAGGGAACTTAATCTTAAAACTAACCTATGGACACACGAAGAAAACTATGACGACCTAGGACGTCCAGAAGCACTAAGCCTACACAAGATAACCATAGACAAGACCCTACAGGACAAGGATGATCTAGTAGCATTGGCCTTGGCAGGTGCCCGTTATGATCTCGTGATGTGCATTGGCTTTGACATATCATTCCACGAAGAAATAACAGACAAGCTCAAATTACACGAACACAAGCGTTATCTATCAGCGATAGCAAACATCGTCAGGGGATTCAACCAAACACAGTTCGTTTTCATAGATCCACCGGCAGATCCATCAGAGAACTTTGCCGAATTACCAAATATCACTTGCGATAATATTCAAAATGTGTTAGCATTAGTATCTGAACTATAACTTTAGGAAGGATACGGTATGGCAACAGCCGAGCAAAAAGAACAGTTAGCCGAAACTCTCAAGTTCACTCCTCGCAACTATACTATCACACTCTGGGGGTATGGTGGTGAGGTATCAGTGGCTAAAATTAATAAAGAACAGTTTGAATACTGGACAGACAAGGACGAAGCAGATCTAATTGAACACTGCGTTGATTGGGACAATGAAATGGAAGTTCCTGAAGAAGCACGTATCTGCACAGACGGTGCTTGGTATGAAGTAGAAGGACAGATTGATCACGGTAGTGGTGTTGAGTTCAGTGATCTTAATCATATTCAAATTGATGATGAGAATGGCGAAACCGTGTTTGATGAAGGTCTTTCGTATGAACTAGAAGAAAAGCACGGTGTGCAACTTCAAGGCGATGAAGCATACGTGGGTAATACAGAAGGCAATGACTATGGATTCTGTTTTCAATCAACGGAAAAAGGCACGTTCTTTTCAGCAGAGTTTGAATTAAAAGCACCGTTTGATCCCAGCAAACTAAAGATCTATACCACAGACTATGAAGGCTGGGAAATAGTCACAGGTGTTGACTATGATGATGAGGAAATACCGGGCTATGATGGTTATGACACAACTGGCAAGGGTTACTATGCCAATGTATTTGAAACATAATGGGTTGGTTCCTTAGATTATTAGAAAAGTTAGGACGTAAGCGTATCATATATGATCGTGTCACGGGAGAGCCATACCTAGAGCGTTACTATCTATTGTTCAAGGAACGTTCATGGTTTCCCTTTAACATATTCCTACACAAATTCCTAGCCAGTGATCCCAGTGATCTACATGACCATCCCTGGAACTATGCAACATTCATAATCAAGGGTGGATACTTTGAATGGAAACCAGAGCCAGATGGCAGGGTGTTGCGTGAATGGCATAACCGTTGGCACTTTCGTTACAGCCGAGCCAAGAGCAAACACAGGATTCAACTAATGGATGGTGTGGAGTGTTGGACATTGTTCATACCATTTAGACACAAGCGCCGTTGGGGATTCTGGCACGATGACAAATTCATAGACGCAGAGGAGTATGCAGGTGGACCTAGAAAAGATACAGATCACTGATTTCACTAACCAAGGTCTCGACAAGAGATTCGTCAAGTATCAATATAACCGATATGCTATGGACCCTGTCTGGCAGGAGATCAACAAGGTCATTGAAGATGCTGACAATGCCATGGACTATCGCAGTCATCTCGCAGGACACATCAGAGAGGAATATCAACTGGCAGACACAGTGAAACCGCACGTCAATAGATTGTTAGCCCCATTGGTAGAACAATACAGCAGATTCCATCAATTACCCAAAAGGATGGGATTGGGCACTGTATGGGTAAATTTACAGAAGAAGCATGAGTTCAACCCACCACATGTCCATGATGGCCTACTTAGTTTCGTCATGTGGATGAAGATACCCTACGCATTTAGTGAGGAGGACAAGGATAACCAAGCCAAGAAACCACTTAGTGGCAGATTTGGGTTTATCATACCTGTTGGGGACGAGTGCAGGACCATGTATTTAGATTCAGACAGCAACGCAGAGAACACCATAGTGCTGTTTCCGGCCAATCTCATGCACTTTGTGAATCCATTCCAGTCATCTGATGAACTTAGAATAACCGTGAGTGCCAATTACTATGAAACCGATGCGTGAAGACCTCATGGTCCAACAACAAGTCAAGTCCGTGTGGCAACACATGGTGGGTGTGATATGCCTCAACCAAACATACCGCAAGCAGGTCAAGGAAGTCCTGCCACGACTATTCAAACGTTACCCAACACCCGAGAAGTTCCTGCGTGGACGTGTGGAGACACAGCAACGTATCCTACAGCCCCTGGGCATGTGGCGTCGCAGGACTGACATGTTACGCAAGATGTCAAGGGACTACTTGACTTGGGATGGGAAAGATGCTACAATGTTACATGGCATTGGAGAGTATGGTAGTGACAGTTACCGCATATTTTACAAGGGTGAGCATTTTGAGCCCAAGGACAAGGAACTGAGGAGATATCTTGGATATTAAGCGTATAGGTTTTGCCTGCAAGTGGATTGATCGACCAGATCAGGTAAATGGTATCAAACCCAAGGATGATGCCAAGCAATACAACACAGGTTCAACCACGGTGCGTTGGCTTAATAATCAAACCAGAGAAGTTGCTGAACAAAAACTCTGGGATCTTATGATGCAGAACACAACTTCCATACTCAAACTAGTCTACAGAGTAGGCGAACTTGAACCGCACCTACGTATGGTTAGATTATCCAGCGATATACTACCTGTCTATACACAAGAAGATTGGCGATATTTTTGGCAAAAGCCAGATGTAAGAAAGTATTGTGAACAAGCATTTGGTGAGATAGGTGCTGTGGCACGAGAACTAGATGTTAGACTAAGTTTCCATCCTGGACAGTTTACAGTCTTGGCCTCAGAAAATCCTAATGTAGTAGAACGTTCGATAGAAGAATTTGAATACCACACAGACATGATCCGTTGGATGGGCTATGGCAAGACTTTCCAGGACTTCAAGTGCAACGTCCACATATCAGGTAAGCAAGGCCCTGACGGTATTAAACGTATCATGTCCAGGTTGTCACCGGAAGCACGTAACACACTTACTATAGAGAACGATGAGATATCCTGGGGCTTAGATGCTAGTTTAGAACTGGTAGACACCTGTGCCCTGGTATTAGACATACATCATCATTTTATCAAGACAGGAGAGTATATAGATGTTGGAGATGATAGGTTTAGCAGAGTCATTGATAGTTGGCGCGGTGTGCGTCCAGTCATACACTACTCAGTATCAAGAGAAGACATTCTTACCGAGCATGATAGTCTTAGTAAGCCGGATCTAAATGTATTGTTAGAGAGTGGTTACAAGAAACAAAAACTAAGAGCCCATTCAGACTTCTATTGGAATCAACCAGTAACTGATTGGGCATTGACTTTTTTATCAAAATCAGATATAATGTGTGAAAGTAAGGCAAAGAATCTTGCTAGTTTCCAAGTAGCAGATCGTGCTAAAGAATTGGAGTTGATATGAAATGGTATAATGGCGTAATGTTTATATTAACAGTGACCTGTGTGGGTATAGTGGTATTAGTCCTGACGGGCTGTGCTAACACTGCTGATATGAAAACAGCAAAAATAGAATCAGAGTATCGTAAGCAATTATTAAACACTACAAATCGTCCTGCACCAGGATATAATGGACCAATTGAAATGCCACAAGAGTGGATAGATCAATGGCCAAGTTTAAGAGAGGAAAATAATGAGTAACTTTAATCCGGTGGATGATAGACTAGTAGTCAAGGTAAGAGAACTTGATAATAAGACTGCGTCAGGTCTTATTGTAGTTGATCCTGATGCACCTAAACCAGAGCTAGGTGATGTCGTGGCAGTGGGTCCAGGACGTAAGAGCAAAAAAGGCAACATAGTGCCTGTTACTATTAAAGTGGGAGAAACTATAATGTTCACTAAAGGAACAGGCATACCGATCAAGGTCAACGGAGTTGACTATGTTATTCTCAAAGAAGATGAAGCATTAGGATTGGTTGACCAATAAATCAAAAGATCATATAATAACACTATGAAAAACTTATTTGTATTATCGTTAGTATTGATAGCAACAGGATGTTCAAGTTACTCACATAGATCAACACCTGACGCAGTTGCGGTCATGCCTAATGATTGTGCGAACTACAAGGCACTGAACACATTTTTACTTGAGAGAATAGAAGGAGCACCTGATGAAGCTACGCAACGTCGTTACAAGCATCGTCTTTGGGACTACCGTTATACTTGCAGATACATCGCTGGCCGATGAACCAATGGATTGGCACGACCTTGATCACTTTGTGGTCAACTGCGAGATGAAGCAAGAACAGATAGAGTTCCTCAACTCCTTTAGAACAACTAAAAGTGAGAGAACGTGGAATCTGTTCCAGTGGAAGTTTATGCCTTGGCAAGCAGTAACAGATCCAAAAGGGTATCATAAAAATAAACAACAAGCGACAGGAGGCTATGATTGGCTAATAAATCAGCATTTGCATACATTGGCTACGCAGTGTTACTAGCAAGTAACTTAGCATGGGCTGAATGTGAAGTTAAAAGCACCGTCAAAACAGAGAGTCAATTAGATGATGTTAACTTTACTCAGAACATACAGTATGAGTTCTTAAGCAATCGTGCATGTCAGGCAACACTGACATTGAATGTTAAAGGCAAACCTTTTGTGATCAGTGAAACATCAGAGATGGAACCAGGCATTGACATATTGGATACCTGCAAACTAGCAGAGGGCAAGGCCATAGAGAACGCCATTAAAAAATTAGGCGAGGTCAAATTGACCGCTGAGAGTGAGGTGGATTGTGATGAGAAAACGGTAAAATTGTATTCACCAAAGGTAGGTGAAGTCGGTAAACTCAAACAGTTTAAGAGAGATAGAAAGTATTCAGGAACATTTGAATATCAAGGAACACAGTGCATCTGGTTCAATGATGTTGAATGGAAGGGTGAGCTACATCAGGCAAATGGTATTGCTTGTCATGTAAAAGACGATACCTATGTTGTGGTTGACAAATTTTAAGTTTGGTAGTATAATGACAGTGTATTTTAATAAGGAAGGTGTAAACAATGAATATTAAGAGCATGATAGGTATGGCGGCAGTGGCCACCTTGGTAGGGTGTGCCAGTGCTCCTCAGACTCCTCAGGAGAAAGTAGTCCAAAAGGTTGTGGATGACTTACCAAGTTGGTATGTTGATCTGCCAGAAGCAGATGACGACAACAAGGTATTATACGTCGCCGGCACGGGTAAGAGTAGCATGTTGATGTTGGCAAAAGATAAAGCGATCTTAGATGTTGAGAAACAATTGGCCAACAAGATACACGCCAAGGTAAGTGCCCGTGTTAAACAGTATATCCGAGAAGTTGGTGCAGGAACTCCTTTAGCAATCGAAGACAACGAGTTCGTTGTCAAGAAGGTTGTAACAGAAGCCAATGTCGCAGGATACGTGCAGAAAGAAAGCAAGATCATGCGTGAAGGTGAGTTCTACAGAGTATATATGTTAGCAGAGTATCCAATTGAAGGCAACACTCTGAGAGCTATTGCACAGACTGAAGACTTGATCAACAAGTTTAAAGGCGACAAGGAAAAGGCGTTTAAGGAGTTAGATCGTGAGATTGATTCAAATCGTAACGGATCTACGCTAAATGACACACCAGTGGTTCCCGATGTTGACAAGCAATCCAATTATCAACCAACATCCAGAGATGGAGACATCATTGAGAATGTTATCTATGATGATGGAGAAGTATACACATCACCACTATAGGTTACACCCAGGGCAGGCGCCTGCCCACTAGGAACCCGCTTCGGCGGGTTTCTTTTTGGCTCCGATAAATATTATCATAACGGAGATGAACAATGGGTAGATTTTTAAGAGGTTCAGACGGCAAGCCTAGAACCAGAAAAAACATAATAGATGAAACACAAGACTTAACAGCAGATGTTGAGGCTCTTAAATCAGGAACTAACTTTAGTTTTCCTGGACCTTACTCAAATGATTCAGCCGCGTCCAGTGCGGGTGTTGCTATAGGTAGTGCTTATTATGGTCCTGGTGGCGGCATAGTTATTAGACAGACTTAGAACCAACCGTTGACATAGTCTTCTGCTAGGAATTCCTTGATCTTCTTGAGTTGTGGGTATGAAAACTCGTGCTTCTTACCGTATTCACGCAGTTTGGTAGGTATAACTTCTTGACCAGTTATCTCTTTCAATAAAGGTATTAATACAGTATTAGTGTCTCGATAATCAAACACATGGGTATACACATCTGGATCAGTGCCCAGTTTCCATGTGTTGGTAGAACAATGATCTCTAACAGGCTGGAACTGTTTGAAGTGATCAAAGTTCTCAATGAAACATTCTAATGACCTATCGTAGTATCCCTTCCATAGATTATCTCCCTGTGTGCCAAACATGGTATGTTGATATCCACTCACAAACTTTTCTACAGGATCTCTGTATGCTCCAATCCTTATGTCACATTCTGCTAGTTCCTTGGCATAACTTTCGTATCCTGCATCACGTCCTATATATGATGCTTCACCTAGGCGTTCAACGAAGTAGCCCATGTAGGGTTTGAAGTCTGACTTGGATTTAAATAGAAGTTGGCTAAAGTAATTTAGGGTCGTTGTGGTAGCACATTTTTGATTGCGGACGTAGCCTATAGAGACTTCGTGCAGTTTAAATCTTATGAGGCTCATTTACCCGAGGCTGGAGTAAACTGATACAGTGCCTCGTTAGGTTTGCCTGTTGTTATGATCGCTGGTGTTGATGAGTAGCGACGGATCTTAAGAACATCTGCACCATCTTTGACCACAGCCATAGTGTTCGCACCAAAGTTGATAGCGGCCAATACTTGCCAAGCACCGCCCTCACCTGATGCTTTATACCAGTTAAAGTTTGACACAGTGTAGGCATTATTCACTGACTCTGGATTGGCACCTGGTTTTGCAAACTCATTTACGACAGGTCCTGCCTGTTGACCAAATAATGTTCCAAATACTTTGTTAGCAATAGCCTTGCGTT
>Ga0222719_10003989_pt1 | contig 13028 bp, 8 predicted proteins | sample C33_34DmetaG_FD_165039 | JGI IMG/M metagenome (GOLD analysis project Ga0222719, IMG submission 165039) | Estuarine water microbial communities from San Francisco Bay, California, United States - C33_34D | ecosystem: Environmental > Aquatic > Marine > Unclassified | place: USA: California...
TCGATGCCGTCGTCGTCGTCGTCGTCGTCGTCGTCGTCGTCGTCGTCGTCCGAGCCACCTTTGTCCAGCCCGAGAGCGGCGCGCTCAGCCTTACGTTGCGCAGCTTTTTCGGCTAAAAGCGTCTCAACTTCTGCGTTTGACTTCACGCGTTTGATTTGCTTGCGCTTCGCGTATGGTCCACCCTTGCCGACCGTATGACCAGTCATTTCGAATACGTCTTCTAAGAAGTATTCGCGAACGGGATGCGTGAAGCCGGCTATGTGGACTTGCGTCGTCGACACGCCGCTTACCGCGGCGATTGCGGATGGATGCTTGAAATAGTCATCGAACAGGTCCGCATCCGCGGTGGCGGACATAAGTACGATTCGTATTTTCGGGTTCTTTGCTATGACTCTTCGCAGGAGCAGCAGCAACAAGTCGGAGTCGACTGAACGTTCGTGAACTTCGTCAAGAATAACGTGCGTCGTGTTCGCGAGCAAGGGATCGGAAAGCAATCTTCTAAGCAGAACACCAGTCGTGCAGAAAAGAAGTCGCGTTTTCGACGATTGCTTGGATTCGAGTCGAACGGAGTAGCCGACGACGTCACCGCACCTCTCACAGCGCTCCGCCGCGACTCGTTCGGCGAGGCCGATGGCGGAAATTCGACGTGGCTGAGTGACGATGATGTTAGTCTCACCGCCACGGCCCGCGGCGATTTCAGATTCAAGTATGAACTGAGGCACTTGCGTTGACTTGCCGCAACCAGTCTCGCCGCTCAGGACAACCACAGATGATTTGTTCACGGCTCGAGTCACTTCTTCTCGACTTCCGCTCGCCGGCAAATTCAAACGCACGTTCATCATCGCATACGCTTCACCTTTGCCGGATTTTGCCGACTCAAGGTATGCGTTGAAAGCATCGAGCAACCTTCGATTCTCAGACACGATATCGCTCTCGGAAAGCCCTCGATGCGGGCGTTTTGTGTTCTGTCGTTTCGACTCCGCCGCCGCCAGAGATGGCGTCGCGGCGCGATTTGGGGCGACGTTCGGCACTCGTGGCTTCGGTACGGGTGGCCGATTCGATGCATCCGCAGCGCTGATAGTTTGCAACGACGAATGTGTTTTCGCGACTTTCTCCACCAAGCTTCCGGCAGCCTCTATCATAGTGTACACGCAAGGCGCGCCGCATCCATCAATGGCGAGCTTCGCAAGCGCTCGAGTCGCGCTGAAAAACTCAGCTCGAAGTTCACCGTGCGCATGAAATGCAATCAGAGGCGGTTCAATCGCTGGATAGCCACCGTTTTTGAGGCGGTACACTTCGAGATATCCCTTCACGCCGGCGGATGTATCGATTGCGACGCGAACGCCGGCGGGTAAGCGCTCAACCGTGTCTTCGCCGCAAATGGCTTCTATCGCCGTCAATTCGTCTTCCCAGTCTTCGTCGTTTGCATCAGAATCGTGGGTCGGCCACGCCTCGTACGATTTCGAAATTCCAGCGAGAACTTGGCCGAATAAGTGAGCGTGCGCTTCCTCTCGACTGGAGTGCGCGCGCAATGCGTCGTCGCACGCCGTCGCCGCGTAACCGCGCTCCCAGAGCCAGGCCGCATCCTCGCTCGACGGCCTCGAATCGATCTCCACGGGTTGAGCGGGTTTGGTTTTACTGAGTAACACCACTCCACCCTCGTTGAGCGATTTAGGAGCGTACACCGTGGGTAGCCTGTAGTCGGGCACGTGAACGCACAACCAGCTAATCGCGCCATCCAGCGCGGCGATGTCTTTCGATTTCGTCGCTTTCGATGCCGCCAGTGCGTCTTCGCGCCCGAACCCTAAGCTTTCCAATTTGTCACACAACGCGTTCACCCCAGCTATCTCAACGTCTTCTTCGAGCTGCATGTCTTCGTCTTCGTCTTCGTCAGACGCGGACTCGTAATCTTCTTTGAGTATGGATTCCACGAGTGCTCGCTTTTCCTCACTCATAGTCAAGACTTGTGCCATCTCCTGCTTTGCAAGTCGTTTCATTCGGGCGATGCGTTGCTCCTCTCTCGCCGCTCGCTTCTTCGCATCCTCCACTTTCTTTTTTTCCATCTCTTCGCATTGTGTGAAGGTCTCCTTGTATTGATTCGGCAACAGGCGCTGCAAAGGTAGCGTGTTGGCAATTTTCGCCAGCGCCACCACCGCGACTCTATGCTCAGCCTCTAATTTCGTCTCGCACTTTTCGTTCCAGAAGAACACCTTGTCCTTGTCGGGCTTGTGCTTGTCTCTTAAAACGAGTTTGCACGTCCACGTCGATTCGCCGTCGAGCTTTTCTTCCTTCGCACGAAACACGGGAGCCTTATACTCCTTCTGTTTTTGCACAAACTCGCGTAAGATTGTGCTCGGGAGCTTACAGCTCATTCTTGCAAACGGCGTGGCGACCTTGGAGTCGGGATTCGCGGCGCGTTCCTTCGCCGCTTCCTCCTTGAATTTTTCGCGCTCCGCGATGATGAGCGCCGCCTTCGCGCTCACCTTTGTCGTCTTCCCATCGCCCACCACGGACTCCGAACCGCTCTGTTCGGCCACGACATCGGCGTGCTGCTTCGCGATGTGCTGTTTCAGTCTGTCCTGTTGCTTGAATATCCGATCGCAGTGCGGACACGGGAGCTCTTTTGGTTTTACTTGCGCTGGGTCGAAGCCGCTCTTAGAGCTCATCGCTCCGGATGACACGATGCCGCGCTTGGCTTTCGCCAAGGCTTTCTTCTGGGCGTTACTGGGACCCATGACGCGCGCGCGCTCCCCACGCGCGCGCGCGCGAGCGAGGTCGCGCGACGCGCGCGAGCGAGGCGACGTGTGACGGCGCGCGGACGCCTCCGCAGACTGCGACGCGCGTGTTCACGCATGACGACCCTTCGACGCCTCATCGCGCGCACGGCGCGCTCGGTGACGTCGATGCGAACGCGCGCATCGCTCTCCGCGTCCTCGTTTCACGCGAACGGCGACCGCGCGAGTGCGGTGGAGGAGGCGAACGCCTCGCTCGACGAAACGTTCGGCCTCGGCGGCGTTCGCGTCGGCGGTGGAGGCGATGACGCGGCGCCTACGGGTCGCTTAACGCACGTAGACGAGCGCTCGGGTGCTGCGTCCATGGTGAACGTCGGTTCGAAGCCGTCGACGTCGAGAGAAGCGACGGCGTCGGCGCGGGTGTGGCTCGGCGCCGAGGCGTTCGCGTTGGTACGAGAAAATAGAATGAAAAAGGGTGACGTACTCGCCACCGCGCGCATCGCGGGGATCATGGGGGCGAAAAAAACGCACGACTTGATTCCGTTGTGTCACGCCATCGCGATCGACGCGGTGAAAGTTGATTTAACGCTGAATGAAAGCGAGCGCGCCGTCGACATCGTCGCGGTAGCTTCGTGTACTGGTAAAACGGGAGTGGAGATGGAGGCGCTCACGGCGGCGGCGGTGAGTGGGTTGACGATTTACGACATGTGTAAAGCGGTGAGTAAGGACATCGTCATCGGAGACGTTAGGTTAGAGGCCAAAGTTGGTGGCAAGAGCGGGAATTGGTCGCGGCGTGAAATAGAATAGAAAGCGAAACATGGCGTCGGCGACGATGGAGCTTTCGTATTAGAACTAAACATCTATCTTCGCGCTATTCGAACTCGCGTAAAATAGAATAGAAAGCGAAACATGGCGTCGGCGACGATGGAGCTTTCGTATTAGAACTAAACATCTATCTTCGCGCTATTCGAACTCGCGTACGCAGCGCAGTAATTTACAGTAGAAGCCATCCCACTCCGAGAGCGAGCATGGCGAAAGCCCCTCCGCCCCAGAATGCGCCAGCGGAGCCGAGCTGATCGCAGAGGAATCCCGCCATGTAGTTACCAAAACCAAGAGAAAGGCCTTGTGACATTGCGGCGATGGCGAATCCAGTGCCGCGCACGTTTGGTGGCATCGTCGCGCTCAGCACCGCTTTCATGTTCCCTTGCGTCATGGACATGTGAACGCCGACAACCAGATACCCCAAGAACACCTGCCACGGGACGTTCGCCATGACTAGAATGACGTCGGCGACGACCATGAGGCCGAAACCGACGAGAAGCATGTTCTTACGGCCGTCTCGTCCTCTTTGATCGGCGTTGTCCGCGTACACTCCTAGTGGATACGTCAACGCCGACTGCATGATGTTCGTCGCAAACATGAGGACCGGCAAGTAAGCCACTTGCATTCCGACAGCTTTGGCGTGTAGTGTGACGAAAGCTTCGCTAAATCTGGCGACTTTGAGAATTGAAAACACGAGAAGAGCTCGCCAAAACGCCCAAGGCAGCTGCGCCACCTCTGTCCAACTCCAATTCCATTCGCCCCACATGAAGCTCGTAGCCGAGGAGCTTTTCGTTCTTCCGGCGCCTTGTTGTTGAGCTTCGGCCCACGGATCATCGGCCCAAATCAAAGCTCGCGTCCGCAAGTCATCTTGAGTCATTTCACCACCGTCGGCGCGCCGAAACCAAGTTTTTCGCCTTCTCGTTTTTCTGATGCGCACCGTTCCTTCGTTTTCGGGAGCGCCCTTAGACTCTTCAAAGCCATCGACGATTTGATCTAAGAATGGCGACACCATTTTCGCCCGAGATTTCATTTGCCACAGCCAATCTCGCACCGTCTTCCATGTCTTTTGCCCGCGATGCCAAACGATTTCTCTGACGTTTGACGTGCACGCGGTGCGTCGCCAACGCGCTCGAAGATGGGGCATGGCTAGTGGACCCCGCGTGTGACGTTTCCACGACGGCAGCGCGCGTCCTCGACCCGGCAGCATGAGCGGCTTGTACTTGGGCTTACTCATCAGACGTTTCGGTTTTCGCACGCCCTTAATGAGAATGAAGATGGCGATGATGGACGGCACGGCGGCCAACGTGAAGGTGGCGCGAAAGTTATTGTGCGTCGCCTTCATGCACGTCATCGCCGCAAGAGAGCCCATAACACCGCCAAGCGTCGTCATCGACTGATGCAATCCATACGTGGATGAACGCTTCGGTCTCGGCGATAAATCTGCGATGAGTGCGTCCGTCGGCGCGGCGCGAATCCCCTTACCAAATCGATCCAAAAGCTTGCCTAGCACAACCTGTTGCACGCTCACCGCGGAAGCCAACGTGAGTTTCATAGCCGCCGTCATGATTGAACCGACGGCAATGACCTTGACGCGAGACTTGAGGACGTCCGAAAGCACGCCAGAGAACACTCGGCTAAAGTTTGAAACGAAGAGCGCGAACCCCTCCATGGCGCCGATGCGCGTGTTGCTAAATCCAAATTCCGTTTGCATGAACACCGGCAGCAAGGAGAACACCATGCACGTCGACGCCGTCCATAAGAATCCACAGGTCGCGAGCGCCCAAACCGAGAGATTATCCACTGGGTTTTGCACAACCGTCGGCAGCGGCGTTCTCGCCTGCCCGGGCAGTCTGTGTAACACGTAGTGAATGATCCCGGGCACGCCCTGTCCCCCCACATTTTTCGCACGTCTTCCATCCACGTTCGACGTCGTGTCATCCTCGTCTTCTTCCTCTTCGTCTTCGTCCATCGATTTCACGCCCTCCATCTCGCGTATGTAGCCCGCGTACCAAACTTCTTCGCTCGAGGGCTGTTTCACGCGCTTTCTAAAAACCGTGCCTTCCGCGAACGTCACGTCCATATCCTCGTCGCCACCGTCTGCAGATGGCGCATCGCCGTCGGTGCCGTCATTTTCGTCGCCGTTCGGTCCCTCGCGCGGAAGTTTACCGATCCCCGGCGGCTCGTCGATGGCTCGCGTTCGCGTCCTTGTCCGAGAACCTCGCCTCGAGCCGTCGGCGCCGTCGCGCGTCCTCGACGTCGACGTCGACGTCGACGTGCGCACGGATGAGACTTTTCGCTCGATCACGAGCGTGTCTATGGAATCCCGCGCGCTCGATCCTCCATCGCGCGCCGACGCCGACGCCGTCGTCCCGCGCGCTTGGATTCCTCCCCCCGCGCGACGTCGCGACGCCGCGCGTCTGAACGCCCTCTCGCTCGGTCCCCCCCTCGCGCGCGACGTCGCGCGCGTCGCGCACGCCGCGTTCGGCATCGCGCACGCCATCGTTCTCGCCCTCGCGCGCGTCGCGACCGACGTCTTCTACGCTTACCGACGCGCCCGCGTCCGCGACCGCGCGTCTGGCGCGTGCTCGAGCGTGCCGTCGATTCGCCGCGCCGCCGTCGCGCGCGCGCCGCCGTCGCGCGCGCGCGTCGCGCCGATCCCGCGGCGCGCTCGCCGACGCGCGTTCGCCGCGCGCGCGCGCTCGATCGACCACTCGCGCGCGCCGAGGCGCGACGCAGTGCGGGCGCGCGCGCCGAGGCGCGGTCGGTCGGTCGGTCGCCGCGCGATCGCGGGCGCTCCGATGATGGCCATCCAAAGCGCTCGAATGCGTGGAGCGACGCGATATCAGCCTGCGAATGTTCACATAACATAACTCTGACTGCGAATGTCCGAACACGCGGCGTTCGCGTTCGCGGTCCTCCGCGTTCGTCGCGCACACGCGCGCGCGCGAACGACGCCCGACGTCGACGCGAGCGACGAGCGACGCAAAGTTTTTACGGCGAGAATCGCGCGCGCCCAGGACGCACGCGCGCCCAGGACGTCTCGACGCGACGCGCACGACGCAAACGCGGATAGCGAACGACGAGGACGATGATGACGACGGCAAACGTCTCGCGGGTCGCCGCGACGCGCGCGATGACGACGTCGACGACGTCGACGCGACGCGTGATGGCGAGTAAATACATCGCGCGAACGGCGACGACGACGACGACGGATGCGCGCGGACGGGCGCACCGACGCGCGGGCGCGATCGCGCTCGGTGGGTTTGAAGATCTTCCCAGGAGCGGGCTGGAGGGACAGGCGCTCACGTTCCCGCACAAGGAGGATTTCCCTTCGCGCGCGACGGTGTTGTCGAACATTCCCGATGAATGCTTCAAGAAGGATACGGCCAAGTCGTTGATGTACGCCGCGGTGTCGACGGCGATGACGGTGGGGTGCGGCTTGATCGCCGCGGCGACGTTGCCGTTGCAGGCGGCGTGGTGGCCGGCGTGGCTTGCGTACGCCGCGGTGAACGGTACGATCGCCACTGGATGCTGGGTGATCGCGCACGAGTGCGGCCATAACGCGTTCAGCGATAACCGATTCATTCAAGACGCGGTCGGGTACGCGTTGCACTCGGCGCTCCTCGTGCCGTACTTTTCCTGGCAGCGGTCGCACGCTGTCCACCACTCACGAACGAACCACTTGACGGAAGGAGAAACGCACGTGCCGTACGTCAAGGGCGAATTGAAGGGTGACTTGAACCTCAAGGCGAAGAAGAACTTGGGTGAGGGCCCGTTCGCGATTCTTCAGCTCGTCACCCACTTGGTTTTCGGCTGGCCGGCGTACTTGCTCACCGGCGCGACGGGCGGGAGCGCGAGAGGCGTCACCAACCATTTCTTGCCTAACATCAATACCGGCGCTTTGGAGCTGTTCCCGGGAAGCTGGAAGAAGAAAGTGTACTACTCGGACATTGGTGTTTTCGCGTTCGTCGGCGTTCTCGCCGCCTGGGTTGCCCAGTGCGGTTGGGCTCCGTTTGTCGCCCTGTACCTGGGACCGTATTTGTTTGTCAACTTTTGGCTCGTCTTGTACACGTGGTTGCAGCACACCGATGTGGACGTCCAACACTTGGCCGCGGACGAGTGGTCGTACATCAAGGGCGCATTCTTGACGATCGACCGCCCGTACGGACCCGTGTTTGACTTCTTACACCACCGCATCGGATCCACTCACGTGGCGCACCACGTTGAGTGCGCGATTCCGCACTACAAGGCGGTCGAAGCGACCGAGGCGTTGAAGACGAAGTATCCGGAGTACTATTTGTATGACCCGACGCCGATTTGGGCGGCAATGATGCGCGTCGCGTCCAAGTGCGTCGCTGTCGAGAAGCGCGGCGAAGGCAAGGGTGCGATGTGGACTTTCACCGACGGCACGGCGTAATTATGAATGATTATTAGTATTTAGCAGCTCTTCGCGCACACCAGACACAAACATTTTATTGATACACACTAACGAAACTACTACGTGCGATTCCAGTTGCGAAAGACGAGTACACACTTGTACACACTAACGAAACTACTACGTGCGATTCCAGTTGCGAACGACGAGTCCTGGAGCCGCGCTGCGCAGCTCCTTGGCTCGTCGAATCGCTCTCTTCAGCTTCACCTTCTGACTCTGCGTCTCGCGTTCACTCGAAGACGACGAAAGCATTTTCACACGCGAATCGATCGGTCGCACCGCCGGCGTCGCCTCGACGAGCGGGATCGCGCTGGTGGTCTTCGTCGGAGACTTGGCGTGAATCGGTGACGAAGACGGACCGACAGTCGTAGTCGTCGTGTTCCGCTTCAGCGCCGCGCGTAAATCGTTGCTCATTTCTATCAATCGCTCGCGTTCAACGTTCGCCCTCGTCACGCGTTGACGAAGCGCCACTATCTCACTCACGAGCGCGTCGTGCACCACGTTGTCTCCCGATGTGGACGTCATGTGTCGCTTTTCTTCTGAGCGCGACCTCGCCTCGAGCGCGTCGCGCAGCGTCGAAACCGTCGCTTCCAATCGCGCACACTTGCTCTCCAAACGTCGCACTTCGCGGGCGGTCGCGGTATGAGCGCCGTAACCTTCATCGTCATCCGAGGACGAGCGCGCGCGGGTGCCCGCATCCATGAAACGAGTTTCGCGCGACGTGTCGCTCGCGAAGGCGTCGGCGTCGACGGATTCGAGCTCGCTTTCCCACGACGGCGTCGTGCTCGCGTTCGCCAGCGTGCTCGAAGACGTCGTCACCGCGCGTGTGGGATCGAGATCACGATTACCATCGATAGTTCTCAGTCTCTGTCTCGCCACAGGCGCGCCGTCGCGGTGTCGCCGCACTGGCTGGGGACTATGAATCGTCATTTCTTTCGTCAAACGGCGCATCGCGCGCTCCAAACTCGCGCACGCCGCGGCGAAACTCTCGTTCGATGGTGTTGTCTTTGTTTTCACGCTCATTTGGTCGCGCGCTGCGGGCCGGGCGCGCCACAGCGAGGGGAAATGACGCGGTCAACGCGCTGCCTCGTCGGCAGGTGTGAAATCCAAAAGCTCCCTCGCGTGTCTCGGGTGTCGCGTCGATGAGTGCGCTGAGAAAGAGCGATTTCGACGAGCGCGCGACTGTCTGGGCGATTTCGAGTGTCTGTTCGAGTGATTTAATTAATCTGCGAATGTTACAGAAAGTTTAACTACGCGCCGCCTCAATACAAACGTCGCCACTAAGGAGATTTTTCGAGCAAAATCAGACGCCCTACGCTTGGATAAGATCGCTCTTACCTTCAGCGATCGCCTTCGCCGCGTAACCAAGCTTGTTGGCATTACCCTTGGTACCACGCGCGAGCTTAGTCGGCACTTGCTTGATACCGACCGCAATTTTGGTGATGAGATCAATCTTCGTCGGCAAGTTTTCGAGCGGCTCAATCTTGTTCGCGGCGATGAATTGACCGTCCATGCACGCACCCGTGAACGCAACCTCCTTACCAGCCTTGTTCCAGACCTTGGTGAGCGCCTTCACCGCTTTCATCGTCGGCGCAACGTTTTCATCCACAAAAACCCACGCGTTCATCCCAGTCGAGCACTCGGAGAGGGGCTCAAACGCCGTGCCTTCCAACGCCTTGCGCAAGAGCGTGTTCTTGGCAACCATGATGTGGCTTCCTTCCGGCAAAGCTCGGCGAAACGTGATCATGTCCTTGACCTGTTCATCGAAACGAGCGCATTTCCGTCAGTCTTCGACCTCTCAACGCGCCCAATACTCGGCCTCGGCCTCGGCGAGACGCCCGCGACCTAGCCCTAAAACCCTGCGAGCCCCATCGTCGACGCGCCCCGCGCCTTTGCGCGCGCCTCGACGCTCGTACGCCGGCGAACGGGGCACCAAAGGGCGTGGCGATTTTATTTATCGCGACGCTTTCGTCTTGAACGCCGTCGGCGTCGTCGCGGCGCCACGAACGCGCGCTCAAGGGCATCCCTCCCGATAACCCGCGACGACGTCGTCGTCGCGCGCGGCGTCATCCGAACGCGTCTTCGCGCGTCCTCGACCGCGCGACGCGATAGGATCGCGCGTGCGCCGCTGTCACACGTACCGTCAACCCCTTGTAGTTGAACCCAGCCACCAAAAACGTCTCTTCCGCGCTCGCGAGCTCGCGCAATCGCTCGAGGTCGCGATTCTTCTTCGCCTTGGTCGCCGCGCCGACGACTTGAAGGGCGCCGCGCGACGGTTGCGAGCGCGCGTTGGTGGTGGTTTGCGAGCAAGGGCGCGGCGCCAAAGACGCGCGCATCGTGAGCTGCGCTTGGGGGGCGATCATCGTCGTCGTCGCGTACGGCGGCGCGGTATGACGCGACGGCGGATGGGTCGGGCGACGAAAAGACCCGAAGCTAAAACCTAGCCTGCGGCGAAGGAGGAGGACGGTGAAGCCGTTTGTCCCTTTGGGTGGTCTACAGAGTGGTGTAATTATATCGATATCGCGCGTTTCGCTCTAGTAGTAATGCTGAACTAAGGTTTGCTCAATATACATGCTCATCGTTCGTTCGTTCGTACCGCGTGAAAATACATTCGGCGCTCGCAGCTCACGACGGCGCCGCGGCGACGGGCGGTTCAACCTTGACTTCCGCAGCCGCAGCCGCAGCCGCAGCCGCAGCCGCAGGCAGCTTATCACCCACAGGCGCTTGAATTTGGTCGTGTTGCTGCTGTAGCTGTTGTTGCTGCGCCATCGCGTTCATCGCCTCCAACACGTGAGGCGGCATCGACGCGCCCATCATCGCCATCATCATGGGGTTGTCTCCCACGGGAGGAAACACCGGCACGCCCATCACGTCACCAGCGGTCGACGCGCCTGGAGGTGCGGGAAATCCCGCACCAAACATCGGAAACGCCGCGGTTTGCCGCATCATCATATTCAACAGTTGAAATTGCTGTTGCGCTTGCTGCGGATCCGGCGCTCCTCCTCCTCCTCCTCCTCCTCCTCCACCGCCGCCGCCGCCGCCGCCGCCGCCGCCGTCGCCGCCCCCGACGCCCGCCATCACCGGCTGCGTGGAAAGTAATGCAGCCATTACGTGCGGGTTCATGAGCGGTGGGAACGGACCACAGAAAGCGCCCGGAAAGCGTGCGTGCGCGGTGGACGTGCTCGGATCACCCGCCTGCGACGTGTCGCGCGCGACGTCGTCGACTCCGGCGTCCAGCGCCGGCGCCGTCTGACGCACCACTTGCTGCGTGTAATCGATGAAATGAGAAATGTAAACGTGCAAAGCGGCGTTTTTCGGTCGAGGTAAGGAAATTCCGTATGGATTCACGCCGTGCGATCCGCCGAAGTATCCGACGGGCGGCGGCGGAAACGCCGAAGAAAACTGCAGTCCCAAGCCGGCGCCGAAACCGGCAGCCGCGTGCATCCCGTATCCCGTACCCGCGCTCGCGTTCGTGAGCCCCCCATTCGTCGTCGTTGTCGTCGTTGCCGTAAACATCGCGCCCGCTACTTTCTTCGTCGTTCGGCTGCGTTTTCGCTTCCCGTTCTTCTCGCCCGCCGACGCCTCCGTCTCTCTGTCTACGTCCGCAGCGAGCGTGGCGAGATCGAACAATGCCTCCGCGATTTCGCGTTCCTTCGTGTTGACGCCTCCATTTTTCCTACTTCTTGGTTTCACCGTCGTCGCCGTCGACTTCTTTTCCGCCTCGCGTCGCTTGGCGCCGGCGCGCGCGCCGCCTCTACCGTCTCGAGCGTCCGCTCGCTTCTTCTCCGCCGTCTTCGCTCCATCGCGCGCCTCACCGCCGGCGCCGGCGCCACCACTCCCTATCGCCCCTTCGTCGCCATCACCACCCCCCTCTCCGACGGCCGGATCGCTTTTTCGCAGTCTCCGCCGAGTCGCTATTCGTCGTACGTAAAAATCGTCGTCGTCAGTCGCCGCTCGCGCCGATTCTCGCGTCGCGTCGTCGTCGAAGCATCTCGAGCGCGCGCGCGCGCGCACGCACCCGTTCGCGCGCGTCTCGGAACGTTCACCACCGTTCCATCCTCTCCCGCCGCACCGCCGTGCTCGTCGCGACCGGCGTCGTCGCGACTCGCGTCCGTCGCCGTCGTCGATTGAACCCGCGTCGACGCCCGCGTCGTCTTCGTCCCCGTCGCCGCGTCGGGCGCGCGCGCGCCCTGTCCGCTCAGCCGCGAGCTCGTCCGACGCGCGTCCCTCGCCATCGCGATCGTCGTCCGCGCGATCCGAATCGATCGATCGATCAATCAAATCAAATCAATCCGCCGATCGTCCAGTGGAGTTCGAACGACACCGACGCGTCGTTCGCGAGCGATGCCGCGCGCGCGTCGCCCCCCCCGCGCGCGATCGCCGCGCACCGCGCGGTGATATTTCCCTCGTCCGTTTCCGACGCGCGTCGTCGTCGTCGCGCCCTCGCGCGCGCGAAGAGCGCCCCGCGATCGACGCCGCGAAAAGCGCGCGCGGCGACGGCGCGACAATGCGCGCGCGCGATGCGACGCGCGCGAGCGACGCCGCGACGGCGCTTCGAGGCGCTCTTCGCGCGCGCGCGGTGACGGCGGTGATGACGATGCGCTTCGCGTCGACGCGCGCCGTCGACGCCGCACGTCGCCGTCGCGCCGCGCGCCGATCGCGATGTGCGGCGACGCGCGGCGCCGACGCGCGGACGTGGCGTCGTCGTCGACGATGGGCGACCGACCGCGTTTCGCACTGTTTGCCCACGCGTGGACCGCCCATCGTCGGCGCCGAAAAGCGCTGCAAACTTTGATCGAGCGCGGACGCGCCGACGCCGGGGCGAAGATCGCGAAAATCCGACGGCGCCCTCGAGACGAGCGTTCCGCGCCGCGCGTCCGCACTCGAACGCGCCGACGATCGAGGTCCGAGCCCGACCTCGCGTCCACGCACCCGTCCCGACGTCCCGACGTCCCGCGCGCGCGAGGAGGACCCTCGAACGCGCGCGCGCGAGGAGGACGTTAGGTCAGTGCGTCCGAATCCACCGCGCGGCGACGCGA
>Ga0222719_10003991_pt1 | contig 13023 bp, 11 predicted proteins | sample C33_34DmetaG_FD_165039 | JGI IMG/M metagenome (GOLD analysis project Ga0222719, IMG submission 165039) | Estuarine water microbial communities from San Francisco Bay, California, United States - C33_34D | ecosystem: Environmental > Aquatic > Marine > Unclassified | place: USA: California...
GAAACAGGCTCAGGAAATGATGATGAATGGTATTTTGATTACCAATCAGGGGTATTACATTTTATAGGAACTAATTTACCTTCAAGTGTAACTTCTGGTAAAAGCATATTCATTTCTGGAGCTAAATATAATGGTAACACAGGCTTTTCAGGTACAAGCTTAACAAATGCTAACCTGATTAATGCTACAATAACAAGTTTGTCTGCTCCTCTGGAAGTGAAAGATGGTGGTACTGGAGTAACTAGCTTTACAGCTAATTCAGTATTAGCAGCTGCAAACTCTTCAACAATGGATTTCAAAACTGGATCTAATGGTCAGGTTATGATAGTGACTAATAATGATGTTGACTTTAGTGATTTAGATGGTGGAACATATTAATGAATTGGAAATTTTGGGAAAAGAAAGTACTTAATAACGAATTAGGAGATGTTGAGTTAAAAGTATTAAGTAGATTTATATTAAATCAAAAAGCTATTATAGATGATTTGTCTGAACGTAATCAAAAGCTTACTGCTGAAGTTCAGGTTTTAAGAGATATAGTAGACGACTTGAGTAATATAAATAATATAAATGTAAATAAAGCGTTAAAATTAAGTAACGCTAAGAGGAAAACATCCCCCTTTAGAAAGGTTTAATAAGAGGTAAAAATGGCAAGACAGGCATTAATTAAATTAAGAAGAGGTAATGGAGCTCCAACTGACGGTGCGCTTCAGGAAGGCGAATTAGCGATTGATATTTCAGCAAAGAAGCTGTATAGTGCTAACGCAACTGGAAATTCATTTACTTTATCAGGCGACCAATACAATATAGAGCAATCAGGTAATGCCTCTCATGGTATTATCACATTAACGGTTGATAACGCAAGCTTATCAAATGATGATATTGTAATTACTGGTGGTACTGATATAACAGTAGCAGGTAATTCATCTGTTATTAACGTAAATTCAACATCAACTTTAGATTCAGTTTTAGGTAGAGGTTCTACTTCTACATCTACAATCGGTATAGGTAATACTACTATTACTGGATTTGCTAATGTAACAACTGATTTACATGTAGGTACAACATCAGCTCTAGACGGTGATGTTACTGCAGGTGCAGATGTTGATATTACAGGAGAAGCTAATACATCAACTTTAAGGGTACGATCAACATCAGCCTTTGAAGGTAATATTCTAATTGGTAACTCTACCATTAATGTAGCAATTACAGAAGCTACTGGTAGTATCAATATGGATGGTACTTTAGATGTAGGCGGAGCTACTTCAATAACAAATACATTAGCATCTGGTAATACAACTATTACAGGTTTTGCAAACGTAACTGGAACTGGTACATTTGGTGGCGTAGTAAACATAGATGATACAACAGGATCAACTTCAACTGGCTCAGGAGCTTTGATTGTAGATGGTGGTGTTGGTATTGCTGAAAACTTATATGTTGGTGGTAATCTTGTAATAGAAGGCTCAACAACTCAAGTAAGTTCAACAACAGTGACCATTGATGATCCGATGATCAAATTGGCTGCTAACCAAACTAATACAGATGATGACTTAGTTGATACAGGTATCTATATGACATATGATGTAAGTGATACTCAAAACTATTCAGGTATTTTTAGAGATACAAGTAACTCAAATAAAGCTTGGGTATTTGTTGAAGGTATTACTGGTGAGCCAGGATCAACTGTTACATATACTGCTTCTGACTTAGCTTACATAGAAGCTATTATTGACGGTGGAACATATTAATTTATTTTAGAGGTATATTATGAGTATTGAAAACCCACAAGACGGGTACGTTAGATTATATATTGCAAACATTAATACTGAATTGCAACAAAAGACTTTAGAATTAGTAAGTCTTAAAGCTCAATTACAATTAGCAAATGAGCAAATTATAGAGCTTAAAAAGCTTGAAAATAAAATTAAAATTGAAAAAGAAGAATCTGTAAATACAGAAAAGAAGAAGTAGGTGATCGGAGGATAGTGAAACCCTCACCTCTTATATAAGAGGAAGAAGCCCATATGGCAGCAAAGTTTTTAGTTAAGCGATCGTCCGTATCCGGTCAGGCGCCTAACACATCACAATTAACAACAGGAGAGTTAGCTCTTAACTTGACTGATGGAATCATGTATGGTTCTAATGGCACCGTAGTATTCGAAATTGGTGCTAATGTTTCTTCTCTTACAGTAAACGATTATTCTTTTCCCGCAGCAGACGGTGCTAACGGTCAAGTTTTAAAAACAGATGGTAATGGAAATATTACTTTCTCAACTCCAGTTGAAGGCTTTACAACAGGAGACGTTGATACACATCTTAATCAAAGTAGTGCAACAAGCAATCAAGTATTAAGCTGGGACGGTTCAGATTATTCATGGGTTAATCAGTCAGGCGGTTCAGTTACAATTACTGAGTTCCTTTATAAACCTACTTCAAACACTTCAGTATTTTCAGGTACAGATGAAAACGGATTAGTATTAGCTTATTCATCAGGTGAAGAAGATGTATATTTAAATGGTATAAAATTAATTGCAGGTGATGATTATGCCGCTACTAATTCTACAGCAGTAACATTACAAGCAAATGCAGTAAATGGCGATACAGTTCAGATTGTAAAAGTATCTGGCTCTTCTACTGTATTAGAATATCAGTATACAGTTTCAGCTAATCAAACAATCTTTACAGGGTCGGATGATAATTCAGCTGTTTTAAATTATACACCGGGAAGAGAACAAGTCTTTTTAAATGGTGTAAAACTAATTAATGGTGATGACTATTCAAGACCGAATACATCCCATATTATATTAACTGCCAATGCGGTTGCAACTGATACTTTAGAAGCAGTTGTGTTTGCAGGTGCTGGAGGTGATCTTACTGAAGCAGTAGGATATGCTTCTTCAAATACAGACTTATTAACAATAAATACTTTTAACAAAACTGTTTATAGAACAGCTAAATATATAATACAAGCAAACACTTCGGATTCTTATGCAGCAAGTGAAGCACTAGTTATACATGATGGTACAACTGCTTATGTAACTGAGTATGGTACTTTGTATTCAAATAATAATTTGTATACAGTATCGGGTGATATTAGTTCTAATGATGTGAGACTCAATGTTACTCCGACGGGTTCAGGTACGACTTTTAAAGTTAAAAGAATAGCAATTAAGGTATAAGCATGGCAACAACTAAAGCATTTGGGATTGCAGAACTTATAAGGCATATGTCTTATAATAATACAACCGGTAAGGTAGAAACGACTACAACAATTACTTCTTCAGCTCAAGAGAGAAGTGTATCAAAAACAGCATCAGGCACAAGTATACAAAATCTGTTTACATTTGCAAAAGCAACCTATAGAGCAGCAAGAGTAAGTATAGTAGCTACACATAGTAGTGATTATCATTTTACAACTTTCCTTTTAGTCCATGATGGTACCACAACATATGACACAGAATTTGGTACTGTTACTTCAGGTTCATCTAAGTTTACTGTTACATCAGACATTTCAGGTGATAATGTAAGAGTAAGAGTTACTCCAATTAACACATCTACAACCTTTAAATATAGTATCGAATATGTGGATGTATAAATAGATATAATATTTTAAGGGACAGGGAACTTAAATGGCAAATCAAAATTTCAGAGTAAAAAACGGCCTAGAAGTAGGCAGCGTAGAGGTAGTTAACAGTTCAGGATCGGTTAACACTTCATCATTCCCCAACTCAGGGGTTAGTGCAGGAACTGTAGGTAACACTACGACTATTCCAGTCGTAACAGTTAATGCAAAAGGTCTAGTAACAAACATTCAAAGTGCAAGTGTAAGCGGCGTAAGTGATTTTACGTATACCGGCTCTAATACTACGTTTGTATTAAGCACAGGTGATGGTTCTACTTATGCTCAAACTTTGCCATCAGCCAATTCAACAGTTTCAGGCTTAATTAAAGTAGGCGATCTTGTATCTGTTAACACATCAGGTTTTATTAACGTATTAGAATCAAGTATCGATCATGATAATTTAAGTAACTTTGTAGCAAACGAACATATTAACCATAGCTCTGTATCCCTGACAGCTGGTAATGGTTTATCTGGTGGTGGTGATATAACAGCATCAAGAGCATTTGCCGTTGTAGCAGGTAATAACCAAGTAGTATCAAACTCTACTGGTATTTTTATAACAGAATCAAATATAGATATTCATAACTTATCAGGCTATGTTGCTAATGAAAATATAGATCATAGTGGAGTTAATCTTACAGCCGGTAACGGACTATCAGGAGGCGGTACAATAGCTGCTTCTAGATCATTTGCCGTAGTAGCAGGTAATAACCAAGTTGTATCTAACTCTACTGGTGTATTTGTAGCAGAAGGTAATTTAGATATTCACAATTTATCAGGTTACGTTGCTAACGAAAATATAGATCACACAAGCGTTAATATAACAGCTGGAAATGGTTTAACAGGCGGCGGTGATATTTCATCAACAAGAACTTTAGCCGTAGCAGCAGGTAACTCACAAGTAGTATCTAATTCATCTGGTGTATTTGTAAACGAAAGTAATTTAGATATTCATAACCTATCTGGATATACAGCTAACGAAAATATAGATCACACAAGCGTTAATATAACAGCTGGAAATGGTTTAACAGGCGGCGGTGATATTTCATCAACAAGAACTTTAACTGCTGTTGGTGGAACAGGTGTTACAGTTAATGCAACAGGTATTCATATAGGGCAGGATGTAAGTACATCAGCAGACGTAACATTTAGTGATGTAATTATATCTGGTAACCTAACAGTTCAAGGAACAGAGACATCTGTTGATACTAATAACCTAGTTGTAAATGACGCAATTATAACTATTGCTTCTGGTCAAACTGGTGTACCATCAGTTGATGCTGGTATAGAAGTAGAAAGGGGTGATTCAGCTAATGCATTATTATACTGGGATGAATCTACTGATAGATGGACACATAAAGTAGCAGGTGGTACTGAATATGCTTTCCATACTAAAGCAGATGATATAGCTCTAGGAACAGATACTTCTGGTAATTATGTTGCTACTATTACAGCAGGAAACGGAATAACAGGTTCATCATCTACAGAGGGTGGTACACCTACTCTTGCGGTAGCAGCAGGTAACTCACAAGTAGTATCTAATTCATCTGGTGTATTTGTAGCAGAAGGTAATTTAGATATTCATAACTTATCAGGCTATGTTGCTAATGAAAACATAGATCATTCAAGTGTTTCAATATCATCAGGTAACGGCCTTTCAGGTGGTGGTACAATTGCATCATCAAGAACCTTAGCCGTAGTAGCAGGTAATAATCAGGTAGTATCTAATTCAACAGGTGTATTTATTGCTGAAGGAAATCTTGATATACACAATTTATCAGGTTACGTTGCTAATGAAAACATAGATCATTCAAGTGTATCAATATCAGCAGGTAACGGTTTATCTGGTGGTGGCACAATAGCAGCTAATAGAACTCTAGCAGTTGCTGCAGGTAACTCACAAGTAGTATCTAATTCATCTGGTGTATTTGTAGCAGAAGGTAATTTAGATATTCATAACTTATCAGGTTACGTTGCTAATGAAAACATAGATCATAGTTCAGTTGAGATTTCTCCAGGTACTGGTTTAACTGGCGGTGGAGATTTAACATCAACTAGAACATTAAACGTTGGTGCTGGTAATGGTGTTACAGTAAATAATACATCTGTAGCTGTTACTGGAGGAAATGGTTTAACTTCTAACTCAACTGGAGTTCATGTTAAGCCGGGTCATAATAAAGTATCATCTAACTCATCAGGAGTTTATGTAGTTGAAGGTAATATTGATATTCATAATTTATCAGGATATGTTGCCAACGAGAATATAGATCATAGCGGAGTTACACTAACAGCAGGTAATGGTTTAACTGGTGGTGGTACAATTGCTGCATCAAGATCATTTGCAGTAGATGCTGGTGATGGTGTAGTAGTAAATGCTACAGGTGTTCACGTAGCTGCAGGAAATGGCTTAGATGTTAATTCAACAGCTCTTTCTATTAATAATTCTACTATTAGAGGGCTATTTAGCGCCGGAGGCGATCTAAGTTATGATAGTGGTACTGGACAATTTAGTTTTACAAATGACGCGGGAGACATTGAGTCCGTTGTTGCTGGCAATGGTTTAACTGGTGGTGGTACAACTGGTGATGTTACTTTAAACTTAGGTGTAGGTGCTGGTTTATCTGTTAATACAACAGCTGTTTCAGTAGTACCTAATACTGGTATCACAGCTAACTCATCAGGAATATTTACAAACGATTCACAAATTGTTCACGATAGTTTATCAGGTTTTGTAGCAAACGAACATATAAATCACTCAAGTGTTTCATTAACAGCTGGGAATGGTTTAACAGGAGGCGGTAATATTACTGCTTCAAGATCATTTGCTGTTACACCAGGACTAGGTATTGCTTCAAACTCATCAGGAGTTCATGTTGTAGCTGGTACAGGTATTACATCTAATGCTGCTGGAGTATATGCAGATGCGTCAGGAATAGATCACGACAGTTTATCAAACTTTGTTGCTAATGAGCATATAGATCACAGTTCGGTTACTCTATCAGCAGGTAATGGATTAACTGGTGGTGGTAATATTACTACAAGTAGATCATTTGCAGTAGGTGCTGGTAATGGTATAGGGGTAAATTCAACTGCAGTTTCAGTGACAGCAGGTTTAGGTTTAGCATCTAATTCAACTGGTGTACATGTCGTAGCTGGTAATAACCAAGTAGTATCAAATTCAACCGGAGTATTTGTAAACGAAAGTAATTTAGATATTCATAACTTATCAGGTTATGTTGCAAACGAAAATATAGATCACTCAAGTGTTTCAATCTCTGCAGGTAATGGATTATCTGGAGGTGGTACAATTGCAGCTAATAGAACTTTAGCAGTTGCTGCAGGTAATAACCAAGTTGTATCTAACTCTTCAGGTGTATTCATAGCAGAAGGTAATATAGATATACACAATCTTTCTGGTTATGTTGCAAACGAAAATATAGATCACTCAAGTGTAACAATTGCTGCTGGTAATGGTCTTTCAGGGGGCGGTACAATAGCGGCTTCTAGAACCCTAGCAGTTGCTGCAGGTAATACTCAGGTAGTATCTAATTCAACAGGTGTATTTATTGCTGAAGGTAATATTGATATTCATAATCTTTCAGGTTATGTTGCTAATGAAAACATAGATCATAGTACTATTTCAGTAACAGCTGGTACAGGTTTAACTGGCGGGGGAACAATTGCTTCTACTAGAACATTAAACGTTGGTGCTGGTAATGGTATAGTTGCTAACTCAACTGCAGTATCCGTAGGTGCTGGAAGTGGTGTAGCAGTAAATAGTACAACAGTAAGAGTACTAGCTAATAATGGTATAACATCTAACGCAACTGGTACATATGTTAAACCAGGTACTGGTGTTTCAGTCAATTCATCTGGTGTACATATAGGACAATCAGTAGGAACTACAGATAATGTAACGTTTAACGATGTAAATGTATCAGGGAATTTAACTATTTCAGGAACAGAAACAACGGTTTCAACAGCTACTTTATCAGTAACTGATGCAATTATAACCGTAGCAAAAGATCAAACGGGTGTACCTTCTGTAGACGCAGGATTAGAAGTAGAAAGAGGCGATTCAGCTAATGCTCTATTCTTCTGGGATGAATCAGCTGATAGATGGACTCATAAACTTGCTGGTGGTACAGAGTATGCATTCCATACTAAAGCAAATGATATTGCTTTAGGAACAGATACATCTGGTAACTATGTAGATAATGTTACTGGAGGTAATGGTATTGCAGTAACAGGTTCAGCTGGAGAAGGATGGGAACCAGCAGTAGCAGTAATTGCTAATACAGGTATTACAGCTAACAGTTCAGGTGTATTTACTAACGACTCACAAATTGTACATGATTCATTATCAGGGTTTGTAGCTAATGAACATATTAATCACACATCAGTAACTCTTACAGCTGGTAATGGTTTATCTGGTGGTGGTAATATTGCTGCTTCTAGATCATTTGCAGTAGTAGGTGGAACTGGAGTTACTTCTAATTCAACTGGTGTTCATATTGGCCAAGATGTAGCTACAGGAGCAAGTGTATCATTTAACGATATAACAATAGCAGCTAATGCTGTCATAGAAGATCTATATGATAGTTCTAATAGATTATTTAAAGTTTATGATAGTGGTGGTTCAGTAGTCTGGGGATAATAAATGGCATTGCCAACTAGTAGAACAGAATTCAAAGATTATTGCTTACGTAAGCTAGGCTTTCCTGTTATTGAAATAAATGTTGAAGACATGCAAGTGGAAGATCGTGTTGATGAAGCATTTTCTTATTATTGGGATTATCATTTTGATGGGGTTGAAAGAGATTTTTATAAATGGTCTTTAACCCAGGATGATATTGATAATAAGTATTTAACTGTACCAGATAATATAATAGGCGCTGTTAGAATATTTGATATCGGAGATGCATTATCCACTAATAATCTTTTTAATATTAGATATCAAATTGCCTTAAATGATCTTTATGATCTTACTTCTTTTAATCAATCACTTGTTACATATTTTACTAATATGCAGCATATACAATTTATAGAAGAACTGTTAGTAGGTAGACAGCCTATTAGATTTAACAGACATACTAATAGATTATATGTCGATATGGATTGGGATAAGCTTCAAGCAGGTGAATATGTAATAGCTGAAGTATATAAAATAGTTGATCCAGAAATTTATAATGATGTTTATAAAGATAGATGGTTGTTAAATTATGCAACTGCGAAAATTAAATATCAATGGGGCACAAATTTATCTAAATTTGGCGGATTACAATTACCCGGAGGCGTTACGTTTAATGGTAGCCAGATAATGAATGAGGCAGAAGCAGAGATAAATAAGCTTGAAGCCGAAATGACATCATCTTACAGCCTACCAGTAAGTGATATGATAGGGTAATGAACTATGGCAATACAAGGAAGATCAACCTATTTTCAAAACTACGAAGCAAGTGGTGAATCACGTTTAATAGAAGATTTAATTATAGAAGCTATTTCTATATATGGTCAAGAATCATTTTATCTTCCAAGAAATCAAGTTGAACAAGATCAATTATATTCAGAAGCTGTTTTATCTAAATTTGAAATTGCTTATCCTTTAGAATTATATATTAAATCAGTAGAAGGTTATGAAGGTCAAGGAGCCTTTATGGAAAGATTTGGTCTTACTATTCAAGATCAAATGAATGTAACTATTGCAAGAAGAAGATTTGTAGAAGAAATAGAAGAATTTCAACCTAATATTACTAGACCAAGAGAAGGCGATTTAATATTTTTACCATGGATTAAAGGTTCACTACCTACTGCAATAGGTAAATTGTTTGAAGTTAAATTTGTTAAACATGACGCTTTATTCTATCAGTTAGGTGATCTTCAAACATATGATCTTTCTTTAGAAACATTTGAATATTCTGATGAAAGATTTAGTACTGGTATACCTGAAATTGATAGTATTGAAGTAGATAGATCTCAATCTTACTTATTAGATGCAAGAGGTTTAACATTAGAAACTGGGTTAGCTTTAACTACTGAATCAGGTCAAGAAATTATAAATGATAACTACGATAAGAGAACTCAAGATAAGGATGATGATTCTACATTCTTCCAAGACGAAGGATTAGAATTTATTGACTTTAGTGAGTTTAATCCATTTAGTGAGAATAACTTTTAATGTTTGGTAAGAAATATTACAACGGTGTTATTAGAAAGTATGTAGTTTACTTTGGAACTCTTTTTAATAATATTGAAATAGATAGAGAGAATAATGCTGGTGAAACTATTCAGACTATGCGTGTGCCTATTTCATACGGACCAAGACAAAAGTTTATTGAAAGACTAAATGTAGATCCTAATTTAGATAGACAAATTCAAATACAATTACCAAGAATGTCTTTTGAAATGATTTCTTTTCAATATGATCCTGAGCGTAGAATGAATCCTATGAGAGATCTAGTACAGGCTAAAAGAGACGAATCATTTAATCTATCAAGTGTAGGAACTCCAACTCCGTTTAATATAGGTTTTGAATTAGCTGTTATGGTTAAGAATGCAGAAGATGGAGTAAGAATTTTAGAACAAATTTTACCATATTTTACTCCTGAGTTTACAGCTACATTAAAATTAATAGATGGTTTAGATTTTGGGTTTGATATACCAGTTGTATTTCAGAGTTTAAATACATCAGATAGTTATGAAGGTAATTTTGAATCAAGAAGAGCTCTTATTCATACTTTAAGATTTGATATTAAGGGATATGTATTTGGTCCTGTAGAAAATAAGAAAGGTCTTATTAAGAAAGCAAATACTCAATTTTATGTTGATCCGGGAGCACCAGGAGTATTTACTATTAATAGTATTGCAACACCTGCCAGCAGAATAACTATAACTCCTGGATTAGACGCTAACGGTAATCCAACATCTAATAGTACCGTTGCTATAAATACTGATAGCGTCAGTGCAAATGATAACTATGGATTCGTGACAGATAAATATTTTAATGGATAATAAAGACACTATTGGTGAGTTTTTAGAACTTGAACCTCTTAAGAAAGATATAACTAAAGCAAAAGAAATTGTTAGCGATAGTAAGCTTGACAATGACTTTGAGTATGCAAGAGGTAATCTATATCAAGTTATTGAAAACGGCTCTAATGCTCTTACTGAACTTTTAGAAGTTGCACAACAATCTCAGCACCCAAGAGCTTTTGAAGTAGTTGCTACTTTAGTAAGAACATTATCTGATGCTAACATAGCATTAATGGACCTATCTAAAAAGAAACAAAATATTGAAACAACTGCTAATGGAGGCAAAAGTCCATCAACTGTTAACAATACATTATTTGTGGGTAGCACAGGTGACTTACAAAAGCTTATTAAGAAACAAATAAATGAATCAAGCTAGAGAAAATTACTTAGGTAATCCTAACCTTAAGCGAGCTAATGTTTCACAAGAGTTTACTCCGGAGCAAATAGAAGAGTTTGTAAAGTGCTCTCAAGATTGTGTTTATTTTATTCAAAATTATATTCAAATTGTAAATATTGACGAGGGTTTAGTCCCTTTTAATCTATATGACTTTCAAGAAGATATAGTTCAATTAGTTCAAGATGAGAGATTCGTAATATGTAAGATGCCTAGACAGTCAGGTAAAACAACTACCATTGCTGCTACCTTATTATGGTATCTAATGTTTAATGAATCATTTAGTATAGCTATCCTAGCTCACAAATCACAACAATCAAGAGAAATTTTAGCTAGAATATCTTTAGCATATGAACATTTACCTAGATGGCTTCAATTAGGGGTAGTAGAATGGAACAAAGGTAATGTTGAATTAGAGAACGGTTCTAAGATATTAGCAGCTTCTACTTCAGCATCAGCTATCAGGGGTGGATCATTTAACCTTATTTACTTAGATGAGTTTGCTTTTGTGCCTATGCATATACAAGAAGAGTTCTTTGCTTCTGTATATCCTACGATTTCATCTGGTAAAACTTCTAAAGTACTTATTACTTCAACCCCGAACGGTCTTAATTTATTCTATAAGATATGGAATGATAGTGAAGAAGGTATAAACGAGTATGAAAGAATTGATGTTCATTGGTCTGATGTACCTGGTAGAGATAAAGAATGGAAAGAACAGACGATAAGAAATACATCTGCTGATCAATTTAGAGTTGAGTTTGAATGTGAGTTTATTGGATCATCTAATACTCTTATATCACCATCTGTATTAAAAAGATTAGTATATAAAAGACCAATAACCGAAAATGAACATTATAGAATTTATGAAGAGCAACAGAAAGATCATATGTATGTTGCTATTTGTGATACAGCAAGAGGGGTAAACAACGATTACTCAGCAGTTGTAGTTATAGACGTAACAGAAATACCATCAAGGGTAGTTGCTGTATATCAGAATAACGAAATATCTCCTATGAATTTTCCTCAAGTAATAGCAGGATTAGCAAGAAAATATAACAATGCTTATATGCTTATTGAGTCGAATGATATAGGAATGTCAGTAGCCGAGTCAATACATAATGATCTAGAAATAGAAAACGTGTTAATGTCAGCTGCAAGAGGTAGAGCTGGACAGGTTTTATCATCAGGATTTGGATCAGGAGGACAGTATTTTGGCGTTAGAACTACTAAGCAAGTCAAAAGAACAGGATGCCTAAATCTAAAGACATTAATAGAAAATGATAGTCTATTTATAACTGATTATAAAATTTTAGAAGAGCTTACTCATTTTGCTCAAAAAGGTGAGTCATATGAAGCAGAAGGTGGCTGTCATGATGACTTAGTTATGTGTTTGGTATTATATGGTTGGTTGAGCATTCAAGATTATTTTAAAGAGTTAACACAAACAGACGTTAGAAAACATACTCAGGATCAACACGCCAAGATGATAGAAGATGATATGCTTCCATTCGGGTTCGTAGAAGATGGTATTGAACCTGTAGCAGATGGTTATCTCCAAGAGGGGAGCTGGTAGTTTTCTAACCCTAGGTTTTAATAAATATATTCAAACTATTTGAATTTTTAATATAGGAGCATAAGATGGCATTTCAAGTCAGTCCCGGTGTAAATGTTAGCGAAGTCGACTTAACTACAGTAGTGCCTGCAGTTTCCACAACGGAAGGTGCAATAGCTGGTGTATTTGAGTGGGGTCCTGTTGAGCAAAGAGTTCTCGTTGATAGCGAAACTTCTTTAGTATCACGTTTTGGTGAACCAAAAGCATCCAACTTCGAAACATTCTTTACCGCATCAAACTTTTTAAACTATGGCAACAAGTTATACGTTGTCAGAACAGTTTCAAGTGCTGCGCTTAACTCTACTGGTATCGTATCAGGAAGTGGTGGTAACACTTCTGGTGTATTAATTAAGAACA
>Ga0222719_10003992_pt1 | contig 13021 bp, 12 predicted proteins | sample C33_34DmetaG_FD_165039 | JGI IMG/M metagenome (GOLD analysis project Ga0222719, IMG submission 165039) | Estuarine water microbial communities from San Francisco Bay, California, United States - C33_34D | ecosystem: Environmental > Aquatic > Marine > Unclassified | place: USA: California...
GTACTCTCTATACTTTTTTCTTTTCAAGCAATGGCGCTATCTCCGGATAATATTTTTCAGGATGACTATACTCTTATCAATAAAATTGTTTTAAGCAAGCCTTTAAGAAAATTGAAATTCAAACCGCTACCGACAAACAAAAAATTTCACTCAATTATTCAAGATTCTAAAAAGAGAATCGGTAAAGAATTTAAAATTCCTAAATACTTTTTAAGTAATACAAAGTTTTGGTTTGATATCTATACCCAGTATGACACTAATCATGTCATTATACATGATAAAGATAACCTCTCTTTTGTATTTGATGTTATTGACTTTAGACAACTCACTCATGCTATTAAAAATAAAAATATTATTTATTCTCTCCAAGCTACTCTCATAGAAGATAGGATCGCAGAGCTTAGAACGGTATTCCATCGTCTTATTAAAAAAACTCATTCCTATAATGAGCAAGAAAAAAGTATCCTCAATATTTTGAAAAAAAATCATATTCGTATTCCTAAAAATAAGATTAAAAGAAAGCGTCTATTTACTCGTCTTGCTCAAAATTTAAGGTCTCAAACAGGACAAAAAAATAATATTGTACAAGGACTACGTAATTTCCAAGCTTTTAAAAAGCCAATTAAAAGATTTTTTAAAACTTTTGATGCTCCATATGAATTAAGGGCCGTAGCATTTTTAGAATCTAGTTTTAATATCAATGCTAAATCAAAAGTCGGAGCTACCGGTGTTTGGCAGTTCGTAAGATTCATTGGTAAGCACTTCATGAGAATCAATAAAGTTCAAGATGAGAGATTAAATCCTATTATATCAACACTTGGAGCACTTCATCTTTTAAAACAAAATTATAAAATTTTGGGCAGATGGGACTTGGCCGTTACCGCCTACAATTCAGGAACAAAACATCTTCTTAAAGCTAGAAGAAAGCTTGGTGTAAAAAAACCAACTCTTTCTCAGGTTCTAAAGACTTATGATCATCCACACTTAGGATTTGCCAGTACTAATTTTTATGCTTCATTTTTGGCCCTTGTCCACGCTCTTTCTTATCAAGATGAGCTATATAAACTAAAATACCCAAGATCTATTATTAGAGGTGATTATAATAATCTCCATGTCTATGTCTCACATTGTGATTTAAATCCAAAAAGATTTTTTCAAATCTTAAAAAAGAGTTCTGAAGATCTAAGGTATTTTAATAATCATATTATCAAAAATGAAATCGACCTTCCTAAAGGCAGTATTATCATTAGTGATATAAATCTAACGAATAAAAGGTTTTCACGAATTGCAGGTCAAAAGCTAAGAAACCTTTATCCTAAAAATTATTTCAAATATAGTGGAAAATGTATTCGCTAAAGCTGTTCTACTAAAAGAATGCTAGGTGAGCAGTATGTTTGAAGAGAATCGTAACGGCCATTTAAATAACCAATCTTTACATTAAAGATTCCTTGGCCCTCACCATAAATAAAGGCATGCTTCGTAGATGGATTAATTTCTCTTCCAACCTCACCATCTTTGTCGAGGAAAAAGAGTTGATAGGGAAGATCTCCTGTTCCTGTGTCACCTGTTGTTATAAAGTTATCTGCAATATCTTTAAGATTAATTTGTATCAAGCAAGCACCATTTAAATCTGAGATCTGAAGGTGATTTAAAATCTCATTAAAAAGTCCTTTACTTGGTAAGGTTACTTTACCGGACTTTGAGCTTCCAAAAAATATAGATTCACTTAAATGAGTAAGCTCAAAATAATCTCTAAACCCCTCAATTTTATCTGGTACATGTAAGGAGTATTTATTAACGCCTGTTTTTTCAGAAAAAATCTTCGAATTAAACACTCTAAAGTCATTAGCAAGAATACTCAAATGACTATCCACCTTTCCTAAAAGGTTCATTTCATTAAGGTCAAAGTCCATTTTTCTACCACTTGTGGTATTAATCTCTGAATAAAGAAGCTCTTCTTCGGAGATTTGGACGATTTTCTCAGCTACCTTTTTACCCAAATCTATTGTGAGTAAGGCATTACCAGGACGCACCCCTACAAATAATATAAAAGGAGCTGGGGCCCCTTCAACAACCTTGAAATCCTTATCCAAGTAAATCTTTGCCCCATATGATTGATCAACATCCGCATCTTTTACTCTCTCACTTATTTCGATTAAGAGGTGACCACCTGAAGTATTTACATTTTCTTTTTCCATGAACTTATAAAATGAGTACTCATCTAGTAATGGTATATTTGTAAAGTGAGCTTGTTCCGGCCTTACCTGGATATCCATCTTAGTTCTCATATATCCTTTAGAAAGAATGGTTCCACGTACAACACCGAAGTCTGAGTTTAAGTTTGTATTTATTTCAATTTCACCATCGTGATTAGAATTAAGAAGTTCGGACTTATCATGCCCCATAACCATATCCATACTTTCTATGGCCCCTTCAAATCCTTGATCAATTTGAGTGTGAGTGGCCACTATCCGATAAGTCTTATTGTCTTTTTCTTCAGCTTCCATTAGAGCTTTAATTCCCTCTAACGTAGGGTTAGATTTAAAACTATTTAAGTTAGCAGGTTCTGGAGTAATTCTGTCGGGTCTTGTTATTTCCCTGTTAAGGGCCAGCTTTACTGTTTGTGGCAAGGGTGTAAGGTTTGAAGCTACAAAAATATTATCCTGAATATCCATTGGTTCATTTTTTACAGGCGCACTAAGGATTGTTTTTATTTCATCTTTGGCCTCTACTTTTGCAACTTTTTCCACTGGAGCTTCAAATGAATAGTCAGACCAAACTACCGTTTTTTCTAGTTTCACAGATTCAAAACTGACAAATGTAATAAACTCATTATTATCTATTTCATTAAAATTAGTAGTTATATCTAAATTGGAGATAACCACTTTATTATTTGTTATAGAATGTTCTAAATCCTTAACCTCTGAAATTTTCTTTTTGATTTCTACAAATATTGGATCTTCATTTAATTTTTTAAGTTTTTTCGTTTCTTGTTTGATTTCTAAGGCCAAAATTTTATCAAGAACTGCATTTGCTTTGACATCATTATTAATTGAGTTTTTTACGAGTAAAGAAACTTGCTTATAAGGCGTTAAAGAGATTTTGAGGTGAACAGGACTAAATAACTTATCACTTAGGGAATTCCCCATAATTAAAATGGCCAAAGCAATGGAAGCTAAAAAATATTTCATATCTCTAAAGTTAATTTTCCAATTAACTGCATTTGATTTCAATAGGTACAAATTGCCATGAGTTATTTTTTAGTTAGTCATACGTTGAGTAATCATTATTTTTTGAATAGTCAGGACAAAAAAAAGGCCAACAAAAATGCTGGCCTTATAAAAAAACAATTTAGAAGTTTTTGATTAGGATCTACCGGCAATATCTTCCTCTGCAATTTGAATACGCAAGCGAGCTCTTTCAACTTTTCTCTCGTATTTTTCAAACTCATCTGGAGAAAGATCACCTTTTCTAAGATGCTCAAGAGCGTTCTCAAGAGCAAGCTTGGCCCTTTCAAGATCGATATCTCTATCTTCTTCTCCGGCAGTCGTAAGAATCGTAACTTTATCATTAAGAACCTTACAGATCCCCCCGGTTATAAGAAATGATCTTGTTGGGTCATCTGCACCACCAAAAACGATCATGTGGCCGTTATCTAATTCCGTTATAATATGAGTATGCTCAGGTAAGACATTTATCTGACCTCTAACGGTAGGAATTACCAGAGACTCACAAGGAATATCCTTAGCAATAATCTCGTTAGGGGATAGAACATCTACTGTGTAATAGTTCATAATTATTAATTTCCTTCTCTAATCTTTTTGGCCTTTTCGTGAACCATTTCAAGATTTCCAACAAGGTAGAAAGCTTGCTCAGGAAGATCATCAACTTCACCATTTAAGATGGCCTTAAAGCCTGCGATAGTATCTTCCATTTTTACAAACTGACCTTTAAGACCTGTAAACTGTTCAGCAACGAAAAATGGTTGAGATAAGAATTTCTGAACCTTTCTTGCTCTAGCAACAATAAGCTTATCTGCTTCAGAAAGTTCATCCATACCAAGAATAGCAATAATATCTTGAAGTTCTTTATACCTTTGAAGAATCGCCTGAACAGCACGAGCAGTATCATAGTGCTCATCTCCAAGAATTTCAGGAGTAAGAATTGTAGATGTTGAAGAGAGAGGATCAACAGCTGGATAAATACCAAGCTCAGCAATCTGTCTTGAAAGTTCAGTTGTTGCATCTAAGTGAGCAAAGGTTGTAGCTGGAGCTGGATCAGTATAGTCATCAGCAGGAACATAAACGGCTTGAACAGAAGTAATTGATCCGTTTTTAGTAGAAGTAATACGCTCTTGCATGGCACCCATTTCTGTACCAAGTGTTGGCTGGTAACCAACGGCAGAAGGAATACGTCCAAGAAGGGCCGAAACCTCTGAACCAGCTTGAGTAAATCTAAAAATATTATCTACGAAGAAAAGAACGTCTTGATTTTCCTCATCTCTAAAATATTCAGCAACTGATAGACCTGTTAGGGCAACTCTTGCTCTAGCACCGGGTGGCTCATTCATCTGACCATAAACAAGTGATGTTTTATCTAAAACTCCAGAGTCCTTCATTTCATGGTAAAGGTCGTTACCTTCTCTGGTTCTTTCACCAACACCAGCGAAAACTGAGTAACCACTATGTTGAGTAGCAATATTGTTAATAAGCTCCATAATGAGAACGGTTTTACCAACACCGGCACCACCAAAAAGACCAATCTTTCCACCTTTTAAATAAGGGGCAAGTAGGTCAATTACTTTAATACCTGTAAAAAGGGCCTCTAATTTTGTTGATTGATCTTCAAAAGTAGGGGCTTCTCTATGAATGCTATAATATTTTTTTGCAGTTACTGGGCCTGCTTCATCAACGGGCTCACCAATAACGTTAAGAATTCTACCAAGTGTTTCAGGGCCAACAGGAGTTTGAATTGGGTTGCCGGTATCTAAAACTTTTTGGCCTCTAGCAAGACCTTCTGTAGAATCCATAGCAATACATCTGACTACGTTATCTCCAAGGTGTTGAGCGACCTCAACAACAAGATTATTTTCCTGATCATTAATAGCTACATTGGTCATTCTTAGGGCGCTGTAAATGGCCGGAAGGTGACCTTTAGGGAACTCAACGTCAACGACGGGTCCCATAACTTGTTTTACTGAACCAAAATTTTGATCTGCCATTTTTCTGCTCCTTAGGCGTTTATCGATTCGGCACCGGAAACAACTTCGATAAGTTCGGTTGTGATACCTGCCTGTCTTAATTTATTCATTTTTAAAGTTAGTTCTCTAATCACGTCTTTACAGTTATTCTTTGCATTATCCATAGAAGTCATTCTTGAACCATGCTCAGCTGCAACGGAATCCAATAAGCATGTATAAGCTGTTGAGAGATATGCTTGAGGTATAAGGTTATCGAGGATATCTCTAGCATCTGGCTCATACTTAAAGTCAAAAGGATGTTTTTTATCCAGCTCTTGTTTAACTGAATCATCTAAAGTCATTGGAAGCATCTTTTTTACTGTTGGTGTAAAGCTTATCGCTGAATTAAACACGTTATAGGCAATAAGCACTTGTCCAAATTCACCAGCTTTAAAAAGATCACCTAGTTCTTCAACAACATCTTTGTACTCAGCAAAAGAAGGTTCCACTTTGGAAAACTCATACATTTTTCCAAAGTTAACCTGAGTTTGAACAAGTTCCTTTACTTTTTTACCAATGAAATGAACTTTAACATCCAAGTCAGTTTCATTGAGGTATCTTCTTACTTCTTTGGCCAATTGACTGTTGTATCCACCGCAAAGCCCCTTATTTGAAGAAATAACAAGAAGAAGTGCTTTATTGTTATCTTTTTTCTGTTGCAAATAAGGATGATTATAATTTCTTACCAAAGCAGAAACAGTACGAATTGTATCCTCAAGCTCATTAGCGTAGGGACGAGAGTTCGTAATACTATGCTGAGCTTTGGCAAGCTTGGCAGCAGAGACCAGCTTCATGGCCGTAGTGATTTTTAAAGTACCTTTGGTACTTTTAATCTTTTTCTTAAGGTCCTTTATGTTGGCCACTTAAATCTCCAGTTTTCCTAGTATTTTTTGCTTCCTACAAAACCATTAATGATTTCTGTAAGTTTAGCGCCATTAGCATCATCGATAACTTTAGAGTCATCCATTGCCTTATAAAGATCAGCATGTCTTGATTTAATAAAATCAAGAAGCTCAACCTCAACTTCTCTAATTTTTTCAACAGGAACGCTATCGAAAAGACCTTTTGTTCCAGCAAAGATGGCTACAACCTGATCTGTAACGTGTATTGGTTCATATTGTTTTTGCTTAAGAAGTTCAACAAGTCTTTCACCTCTTGAAAGCTGTCTTTGAGTTGCTTCATCTAAATCAGAGCCAAACTGAGCAAAAGCAGCAAGCTCTCTATACTGAGCGAGATCGAGTCTTAGTGTACCAGCAACTTTTTTCATCATCTTTACTTGAGCCGAACCACCAACTCTTGAAACCGATAGACCAACGTTAACGGCAGGTCTAATACCAGAGTTGAAAAGATCTGATTCAAGATAGATCTGTCCATCAGTAATTGAAATAACGTTTGTAGGAATATAAGCCGAAACGTCACCTTCTTGAGTTTCAATAACTGGAAGGGCCGTTAAAGAACCTGCTCCATTTTCATCATTAAGCTTACATGCTCTTTCTAAAAGTCTAGAGTGTAAGTAAAAAACATCCCCAGGGAAAGCTTCACGTCCTGGTGGTCTTCTTAGAAGAAGTGACATTTGTCTATAGGCTTGAGCTTGTTTAGTTAAGTCATCATAGATGATAAGAGCATGCTTACCATTATCTCTATAGTGCTCGGCCATTGTTGCACCTGTATAAGGAGCAATAAACTGTAGAGGAGCTGATTGAGAAGCTGTTGCAGAAATAATAATGGTATAATCCATTGCTCCTGCTTCCTCTAGTTTCTTTTGAACTTGTCTAACAGTAGATTGTTTTTGTCCTACTGCCACATAAACACAAACAACATCTTTACCTTTTTGGTTAATAATAGTGTCAATAGCAACAGCGGTTTTACCTGTTTTTCTATCACCAATAATTAGCTCTCTTTGACCTCTACCGATAGGGATCATAGCATCAATCGCTTTGATACCAGTTTGAAGTGGCTCATGAACTGATTTTCTTGGAATAATTCCAGGAGCTTTTACTTCTACTTTTCTAGTCGTATCGGTTTTAAGATCACCTTTACCATCAATTGTTTCACCAATCGCGTTTACAACTCTTCCAAGTAGAGCATCCCCAACAGGAACTTCAACAATTTTTTGAGTTCTTTTTACTGTTGAGCCTTCTTTAATACTTGGGTCATCACCAAGAACAGCGATACCAACATTGTTAGTTTCAAGGTTAAGGATCATACCTTTAGTTCCGGTATCGAACTCAACAAGCTCTCCGGCCATAGCATTTTTAAGACCAAAAACACGGGCAATACCATCACCAATTGTAAGAACAGTACCGACCTCATCAACCTGAAGTCTCGTTTCAAAATTGGCAATTCTTTCCTTTATAATACTGGTGATTTCTTCTGGATTCATTGACATTTTTCTATCCTTTCCTCTTTATAGATTTAAAACTGAGTTTTTAAAGTTTTCTAATTGATTTTCAAGGGATGCATCTAACTGAAGATCCTCTACTGTTACTCTGTAACCTGCACTAATTTCAGAGTTCTGAACATAATCTAGTTCTATATTTTTATTGAGTTTACCTTTTAGGTAACTTGCAATTTTATTTTTGAATTCTTCATTAGCCTGACTATCGCTTCCTTCAATCGTTCCTCTAAGGAATCCTTTTTTATCATCATCTAAAACGATAATATCCTTATACATAAGAGGAAAAAGACCTATTCGTCCTTCTTCGATAAGGAAAAAAATCATATTCTTTAAAAGACTCGAAGCATTTAATTTAGAAAAAACCATCTTCAATACATCTGTCTTTTCTTCTGCTGAAAAGACATCTGAAAAAAGAAGGTTTTCAAAATTATTATTCTTATTAATAAGAATATTGAATTTATTTAATTCTTCTACGATGTCTAGGTTGTTCTCAGTAGCTAATTCAAAAATTGATTTAGCATATGCTTTAGCGATAATTCTTTGATCCACAAAACCCTCGTACTTCTTATTGAATTCCGGAAATTAAATTATTTGTAACTTTACTTTTAAGATCTGAACTTCCACCTATTTGTTCTCTCGTTCTAGAGATTATCTTTTTAATCAGATCTGTCTCTAAATCCTTGATCATTGCATTTTTTTCACTTTCAAGACGAGCTTGAGTTTCCCTTTGAATCCTTTCAAGAGTTTTATCTTTTTCATCATTAACTTGTTTAGTATAAAGATCTTCTTCTTTTTGTGCTTCGGACTTTATTAGATCGAGCTCTTTTGAAATATTTTTTAATTTTTCTTCGAACTCTTCATATTTCTTTTCAGCATCTTTATTTTTCTGTTCAGCAAATTTATAAAATTCCTCTACCTCATTGGCCTTAGTCGTAAACATTTCAGACAATGGTTTTTTAATTTTCCAAACTAAAAAGCCGAAAAATATAATAAAGTTGATACTAGGGTAGACTAGTTCCGAAATATGGCCACCACCGCCGGCAGCAAAAGCTTGAGCAGAAAATAATAATGAAACAACTAGATATATCATCTTTTCCCCAAATTTATTGAACAAGTTTATTAACTAAATCCTTAGATAGTTCATCGGCTTTTAGAACAATTGAGTCTTTTTTGCTCTCAAAGCCTTCCTTAAAGGAAACCATTTGCTCTTCAGCTTCGTTACTTTTTTGAAGGGTATACCCTTTAACTTCTTCCTGAAGCTGGTCCTTAATAGCTTTCTTTTTATTCTTAAGATCTTCTTGGGCCTCGGAAAAGGCTCCATCAATCTTATCTTTATATTGCTTGGCCATTTCATCAGCTCTTTTAAGTTTAGAATTGGCCTCATTTTCCAAGCCTTCTGTTTTGCTTTCTCTGAGCCTTAAAACTTCTAAAAGCTTTTTGAAAAGTACTTGATTTAAAATGACAAATAATAGAACGGTTATCACAAACTGATATAGGATAGTGATATCTAGGTCTAGGCGTTTAAAAATACTAAGAATGAGATCCATTAAATACACCCTGCAAGTAATGACTGATTAAATGAATCTCCTTAATAGACTTTTGGCCAAGTATCGTCAACAAATTCCCTGCATAAAGATTTGATTTTGCGTGGCATTACACTGGTCCTATAGAACCAGTGCCCTAAATTGGTCCTATAGGACCAACTTAATGATCATTTTTTCGCATCTTAGTTGTACCGTGGAAAATGACGCCCTCTTCCACAATAAGACTTGGAGTCGTAATCGTCCCTTCAAACCTTGCTGGCTTGATAATTTCAACCCTTGCTGTGGCAACAAGGTTTCCTTTAACCGTACCTGATATAAGGATAACATTGGCATTGATATCAGCATTTATAAGGGCACCCTCTGAAACAATGACTGTATCATTAGAAAAAACTGAACCATTAATAATGCCGGCAATCCTGGCAACACCATTAAATGAAAGGTTTCCTTCAAATTTGCACCCTTCTTCAATAATTGCCGATATTTCGTTACGTGATGAAGGCATAATTATTACCTATTTAAAAAGTAATCAAAAATAGTATTAAATTCGTCCTCGGAACCATACTTGATAATAAATTGACCGGCACCTTTTTTCTTTGTTTTAAAGTCAAAATGAAAACCTGTTTTTTCTTCAAGCTCTTTTTTAAAAGGACTCATATCTTTAGTAGTGGGTGAGTGATCGCTCTTTTCTTTTTTAGGAGCTATACCCTTCTTTATGAGATTCTCTAGTTCTCTCACTGAAAGCTCTTCATCAATACAGATTTGAGCAAACTTAATGGTCTCTTCTCTTTCTTTAACTGCTGCAAGTATTTTTGCATGCCCAAAAGTTAATTTTTCTTTTTGGATATTTTCTATAACCGGCCTTGGTAGTTTTAAAATTCTCAAGAAATTGGCCACAGTCGAACGTTCTTTACCGATTTTTTTAGCAACTTCTTCTTGAGTAAGTTTAAATTCATCCATTAATTGAAAATAAGCTAAAGCTTCTTCTACACAGTTAAGATCTGAGCGTTGAACATTTTCAATAATGGCCATTACCATTTTATCTTTATCTGTTGCTCTTTTTACAATAACGGGTACTTTTTCTATACCTGCCATAATAGAGGCTTTTAAACGTCTCTCTCCTGCAATTAATTCGAAACCCGTTTCAGTTTGCGTTACGATCAGAGGCTGAATAACACCATTTTCTTTAATTGAATCGCTTAGTTCTCTAAGATCTAAGTCTTTAAAAATTTTTCTTGGTTGTGCAGGGTTTGGTTTAATTGAATTAACATCAACCATAAGAGGTTCATTTATAGGAACAGTAGATATCTCTTTTTTTTCTACTTTAACTTCTTCTTGAATTGGAGGTGGAGGAGTAGTTTTATTTTCTTCAACAGTTGGTGTACTAAAGTTTCCAAATAAAGCAGCAGCACCTTTTCCTAAGCCAGTATTTTTTTTAGACATTCTATTCTCTCCTTACTGCAGTGAATGTTCTCTTGCGATCTCTTCTATTTTCCCTGCGTGCTTAATTTCTTCTTCAAGATTTTCAACAACAGGAGTTGTCTCTCTATTTTTAATTTGAATTATGAGCTCTCTAGCTAAATTGAGATAAGCTTCACTACCTTTGCTTTCAATATCATAAAGAATAATTGGTTTACCAAAGCTAGGGCATTCTGAAAGTTTAGTATTTCTTGGGATAATTGTTTTAAAAACTTTATCTCCAAAGTGAGATCTCATTTCACCAGATACTTGTTTGTGAAGTTTTATTCTTGGATCAAACAAGGTTAATAAAATACCTTCCATATAAAGGTTGGGATTTAATGATCCATTTATAAGTCTAACTGTACTAAGTAATTGCGCAAGTCCTTCCATTGCAAAATATTCCGTTTGCAGTGGTACAATAAAACTATCAGAAGCATTCAAAGAGTTAATAGTAAGAAGACCTAATGATGGAGGACAATCAATAATAATAAAATCATAAAGGTGTTGAATAGTTGCAAAGGCCATTTTTAATTTTTGCTCTCTCGCCATCGCGCCAACTAACTCAATTTCAGCACCAACAAGGTTGTTATCGCTTGGGCAAATATCAAAATTAGGCAACTCAGTATTGTAGATGGCATCTTTTAAAGGAACTTGCCCAATAAGAGCGTGATAAATATTTTTATGAGTAAACTGATTCTTCTCTAGCCCAACGCCCGCACTTGCGTTTCCTTGTGGATCTAAATCAATGAGTAATGTTCTTTTTTCAGCTGCCGCTAAGCAAGCGGATAAATTTATAGATGATGTTGTTTTACCAACCCCACCTTTCTGATTCACCATCGAAATAATCTTGGCCATTAATTGCTCCTTAGCACCTATCTAAGTATTTGAAATTAAAGGGATCTGATTAATTCACTCAAGAATACTACCTGAGAAGAATTTGATTTCTTAAACGAAGAAACACCTTCAAAACCCAGGAAAATTCTACCTTTTGTTCCAGGAATTTCATAGGGTTGCTGAACAATTTTTTTCCAATTTTTTGGAAGCTTATTGAGGTTTTCTTTTTCAAATAGCTCTGGGCCTTTATAAAGAAAGCAGTAAATGCTTTTAGTTGGTCTAAGCCATTTAAGACATTGTTCTACGGTACTTACGGCCTTATATGTTACAACACACTCTTTATCTATCTCAATATTCTCTATTCTTTCATGAATAACTTTAACATTATCTAAACCTAAATAATTTGCCATCTTTTCCACGGCCAGAACCTTCTTCTTTCTTGTATCAACCCCCAAAAACTTCACATCAGGAAGCATTTTTGCGAGAGGAAGAAGTGGAAAGCCTCCTCCAAAACCAATATCCACTAATAACTTGGTCTTATTAATCTTTTCTTTAAAAATAGGGCAAATATTTAGTGGAGTTATAGAATCAAGAACTTGCTTATTATAAAATTCTTCTGGATCAGTAATTCTAGTTAAATTAAGACCTTTGAGTTCGGTATTTAAAAACTCTAAATATTTCCGACTAAAACTTTCCATTATAAAAGATCACCCGCAACAAATGCTAAGGTAGCAGGTCTTATTCCTTCTATATTCTTTAGTTCACTAAAAGTCTCAGGTTTAATCAACTCTATTCTCTGACGACATTCGTTGGATATATTTTTTGAACGACAAAGACTTTCCCAATTTATTTTTTTTTGTCCGTACCTTTTAATTCTTTCAATATCAACAAGGCTTCTTTTAATATAGCCCTCATACTTAAGATCTATAGCAACAGTTTTTATAACAGACTGATTAAAGCAGGTACCGAAATATCTCAGTTCATTTTTTAAAACGATAACAGGATCTAAATGAGATCTTTTAAGTAGCTCCGATAGGGTAATTGTCTTCTCTAACTCACCATAGCCTTCATCTTTAAAACGCCTAAGATTTTCTTTATTAACAACATAACGTTTTTTATGACAAAGACTGGTCAAAACTGAATGTTCCACGTGGAACATTTTATGATAACTATCAATGCTTCCCTGAAGATTTAATTCCTCTCTATATGGCATCATCCTAACGACTGCATTATCCTCTCTAATGTATAGCCTGTTTTCACTACGTGCTGTAAAAAGCCTATAAGGCTCATCTCTTTGATTTGTTACGAGATCTTCTATCATGACACCAATATAAGACTCATTTCTATCTAAAACTAACGGTTTTTGCCCTAAAACACTTAAAGCAGCGTTAATTCCGGCCATTAGGCCTTGCCCAGCAGCCTCTTCATACCCAGAAGTACCATTTACTTGTCCAGCAAAGTATAAACCTGGCACATGAATCACCTCAAGGGCCTTATTCATTTGGGTTGTATCAATAACATCATATTCTACTGCATAACCGGGGACTA
>Ga0222719_10003994_pt1 | contig 13014 bp, 9 predicted proteins | sample C33_34DmetaG_FD_165039 | JGI IMG/M metagenome (GOLD analysis project Ga0222719, IMG submission 165039) | Estuarine water microbial communities from San Francisco Bay, California, United States - C33_34D | ecosystem: Environmental > Aquatic > Marine > Unclassified | place: USA: California...
TCTGCGCCGTTCTCGTTAGGTTTGGCGTTTCGCCGTCGATGGCGCAGCCGGGAGCGCCTCGCGGCGCGGCGGGCGACCTCGATCGCGCGAGCGCGCGAGACGGGTCGACGTCTCGATCGCGCTCGCCGATCGGGCGCGCATCGCGCCACAGCGCCCGTCGCCGGAATCGACGCGTACCTTCTCCGGTTCTCGCTCCCGACTGCGGCTCCTGCTGCGCGACTTGGATTTCTCCAGATTCCGACGGCCTCCCGGTCGTCGATCCTCATCCTCCGACCGCTCGTCGTCCGACACGCGCGGCGCGTCCTCGTCCATCGCGTCCCCCATCGCGTCTTCTCCAGCGCGTCCGCCACCCTCGCCCTCGGTCGCGCGCCTCGGACGACGCGAACGACCGGCCGAACAATGAGTCTCGGCGATGGCGAAAAACGTTGTTGATCGATGCCGGAACGAATCCGTTTCAGCCGAAGGTCTTCCCGGAAAACATGGAAAACCTCCGAGAAGAGTTTTGGCGAGAACGTCGGCGGTACGTCTCCGGGCGACGTCACTCGGGAACGCGGGGAGGAGGACCACCCCTCGAACATGGTGGTCTTCGGGGGGCTGTACGCCCTTCTGGACTCGGACGACGAGCTCGACCAGCCTCTCGCTCCGGAAAAGCCCATCGTCCCGCCCACGGTGGCGTTCCTGACCCCCCGGCCGTGGACGTCCCTGTACAACCTTCGCGTGCGCGCGCCCGTGGATGCGAAGCACAAGAGGCTGAGCCTCATCCAGCGCGTCGTGCCGCACGAGCTGATGGTGGAGATCTTCAAGCGCGCCGCTCCCGCTGACGTGAGCCGCGCGGCGTGCGCGTGCCGCCCCTGGCGCCTCCTGACGCAGGACGAGCACATCTGGGAGAAGGCGTGCCTGGACGCGTGGGAGTACCGCGAACACGTGGAGACGACGCACGCCATCGCGCGTGACCGGTTCCGCGGGAGCTACCGCCGAATGTTCTTCGCCCGACCGCGGTTGCGCACGGAGGGTCTGTACGTCTCGCGGAACACGTACATCAAGCCCGGCATCACGGACTGGGAGAATGTCAAGCCGGTGCACCTCGTGTGCTACTACCGGTACTTCCGCTTCTTCAACAACGGCGAGTTCATGAGCAAGACGTCGCCCGAGCGCCTGAGCAAGGTGTTCAAGCTCTTCAAGACAAAATACGCCGCCGCGCGCGACGACGGCGTGTACCACGGCGGGTACTCGTTGCAGTTCGAGGGCGACGACAGCCGATTGCACTTGGAGTGCGCGCCGCGGCACCGAAACGACGACACGCACACCACGTTGCACATGTGGCTGCGTTTAAGAGGCACGCACCCGGGCGCGAGTAACAGACTGGACTTCGTGAAGCTCGCGTCGGTGGACGGCGCGGGCGGCGTCGACGAGTCGCCCGTTCCGTTTCCGACGCTCGCGCAGTGGGAGGAGGTGGACGACCCCGGTTTAGCGTACCGCCGGAGCTGCGGCATAAACATCAAGCGGTATAACGGGACGCTACCGGTGCGTGACTTCAACCGCGGACTGAACACGCTGGTCTTCGTGCCGTGGGAGCACGCCGCGGACCACGTGTTGAACAACTCCGCCGAGGAGATGGACTTTTTCGTCACCGGGTGACGAACGTCGCGAAAAAACGTCGCGAAGACGAAGACGAAGAAAAGTATAGCATCATTCGACGGATACGTGTGAGAACCCGAACGTTAAACCAAAAAAACACACCCGCATCCGTCTCGACGAGACGCTCTTTCTTCGTCAAAACGCCCCGTCGTCATCAAGCGCGCCGCGCGTTTTCCTTGGCGAGTTTCTTCGCCGCTCTCTTCGCCTTGACGCCGCCGCCGAAGCCGTCGGCGACCAGCCTTCGCTGCGGCGCGCCGGACCTGTCCATCTTGGGCGGCTCCTGCTGCCATCGGCAGTTGACGCGATCGCCGAACGCGTCCCCGAACGCCGCGACCGTCTCGGGCGACAACATGTTGCTCCGCATGTCCACCTCGCTTATGGCGTCGTTACTCTTCAGCAAGCCGCGCACGTGCGCGGCGCCGTCGTCCGAGATTTCGTTGCGCTGCAGGTCGAGTCCGCGGATGGAGCGGTTCTCGCTCAGCGCCTCCGCGAGCTCCCACGTGCCCTCGTCGTAGATCTTGTTGTACCCGACGTTCACCATGCGCAGCGTCCGGTTCTCGAGGAGCATCTCCGCGACGTCTCCCGCCATCGCGGGGGTCAAGTCGTTCCCGCGAAGGTTCAGACGGCGAAGCGTTTTGTTGCGCTCCAACGCGTCCAGCAGCGCCTTCACGCCGTCCCGCGTGAGCTCGCTCTGTAAGCTCGTGCTGTCCGTCGAAACGGAGCTCGAGCAGTTGTTCACGGCGATGTCCAGGGAATACAGACCGAATCGCCGAGGAACGCTCCGGTCGCGGGTTTCGGTTTCTTCCTCTTCGCGAGGGAAATCGAACTCGCGCGCGATCGCGTCGTCGTCCTCCGAGTCGAAATCGCAATCGTCGTTTGTCATCGCCTCCGCGTCGCGCGGCTCGAGCATCGGCGCGAGCGCGGCTGTGCCCTTCGGCCCGAGGACGTTGCACGCCAGGTCGAGGTGCTCTAAGTGTTGCAGCTTACCCGCGCGGTACGCCTCCGCGAGCGCCTTGACGCCCACCTCGCCGATGTTGTTGAACCCGAGCTGAAGCACGCGCAAGCCCGTGGACGCGCCCTCCGGGGCGGACATGAACCCCGCCGCCAGCGCGACGACGCCGGCGTCTCCGAACCCGCAGTGCGCGAGGTCCAGCCGTCTAAGGGAAGGACATCGCGCCGCCGCCGCGCCGAGCGCAGCGCACGCCTCGGCGCCGAGCGGGTTATCACGCAGGCTGACGCGCGTGATCGGCACGCGCGGGCCGAGCGCGTCTCCCAGCGCCGCGCCTCCGCGGTCGCCGATCAAGTTGGACCCGAGATCAAGCCAGCGCAGGCGGCACGTCGGCCGTTTTCGTTCGACATCCGCCGACGCGCGGGACGCGCTTTTGCCATCCTCGGATGGACGGCGTCTGTCGAACGAAAACGACAACGCGTCGCCGACGCCTTCCTCACCGCACCCGTCGTCGTCCACGGCGAACAGCAACTCGTCCGCCTCGAGCTCATCCCCGTGGCCGTCCTCGCCGCGCGCGGCGCGCGTGCGCGCGTGTTCGAGCGCGCGCTCGAACCGTTCGCGCCGGTCGGCGGCGCGCTTGATGGCCAGCGCCAGACGCGCCGCGCCGGGGCATCGCACGTTGGCTTTCCGCATGGCGAGCCTCGCGAACGGGAACCCGAGCCCGCGGGTCTCGCACGCCACGGCGACGCCCTCGGCGGCGGCGCAGCCGAGCTTCAGCCCCCACGAGACGTCCAGCGACAACACGCGGGGGATCTTCTCGGCGGCGGCGCCGGCGGCGAGCGACGCCAGAGCACGCGCGGCGGCGGCGTCGGCGGAGTGAATCTTGAGGCGTCTGCACACCGTCGCCCCTCCCGGAGCGAGCAGAGCGGCGAGGTCGAATTCAGCGGGGCCGGATGTCAAGACGCCGTCTTTGTCCTTCACCTTGGCCGCGCTGACGCCGACGTCGCACTCGAAGCGCGCTAAACTTGGGCACGCCGCGAGGAACAGCTCGCAATCGCCGCACGAGAACTTCCCTGTGTCGCCGAGGTGCGCGACTTTGAGCGATTTCAATTTGGGACTCTCGCGGACGAGCTCTAACAGTTCGCCGCGCTTGATGTTGCGGCTGCCGGTGACGTCCAGGCTGACTAACGATCCGCAGGCGATGCGGCGCAACGAGCGCAACGCGGCGGGCGTCGCGGCGCCGCGCAAGTCGACGTCGCGCCACGCCGCGTCGGCGAGGTGCCCCTCACCGTGACGCTCGTTTAATGAATCCCCGGACCCAAACCGGGGACCGTTCGCGGGGGATGAGCCGAGGTACCCGCCGTGACCGTACGCGCCGTTTACGTTTGACGGCGACCCGACGTTGAAGCTGACGCGCGGCGAAGGGCTCACGCCCGATCGATCGAGAAAACTCGACGTCTGGAACGAGCCCGTCGGCGTGGCGTTCACGGAGCTCCTCGGCGTGGACCGCGCGGAGCGGCTGACGTACCCGCGGTGGGTCAGCGCCGAGCGCTCCGCGCGGCGGCACGCCGCGACGCGCGCGCGGTCCACCGGGTCCAGGCACGCCAGGACGTGCACCGCCGCGGACGCGTCGAGGTCCGAGAGGAACACGCCGGCGCCGTCCGAGGCGTCGTCGTGCGAGGCGTCGCTTCCACGGTACCGCATGCACGCGCCCCGGGCTCGCGCCTCCCTTCGAGTGCGTCGCGCGCGCGCGACGTGCGCCCAAGGGCGGCCCATGCCCTGCGCCGCGCTGGGAGGCGCGCCGTTGCCGTGGCAGTCCGACTCGCGCAGCTCGGCGTCGGACCAGTCCGATTCCGAATCCGTGGTCGGCGCGTCGCTCGGCGGCTCATCGAGCACCGCGTCGATGGACACCGCACGCAGCGCGTCCGCCAGCAGCGACGCCGCGCGCGCGTTCGTCATCGCGCCGAGACGTGCCCCCGAGCCTCGACTCGGAAGAGAAACTACCGACGCCGCACCGCACGGCGCGTCGTGCGATGTGCCGGCGGCCGTCCGTCGGTTCGCGAAACGAAGATATTGAGGCTTTTCAACCGTCCAAGTGGACCGCCGAACGAAATCATATTCGCAGACTGAATGCTCCGTGGCCGGGCTCCGCCGCGAGACCGGCTGACTCGACAGCAATCTTGCAGAGCGACAGCTTGGCATGACGCGCCAGAAAAAATCCCCGCACTTGGGCAGTTGGGCTTGTCCAGCCGAAATGACGCTCCGGTTTTTTTGGTTTCTCAACTAGTACTAGCTACGTAGACTACATCCATCACGAACGCCTTCGCGCCTTCGCGCCTCGTCACCGGTCCAGCACGTCCCCGTAGGACGTGCGTCGCGTGCCCCGGTCGAACGAGACGCGCGGCGCCGGGTCAATCAGCTCGTCGCGCGCGTCGGTTCCGCTACTGAATAGGACTACGTTTCGGTCATTCTTCTCCTCGCGCCGTCGCGAGCGCGCCGCGTCGACGGCGGCGCGCCGCCGCTCGTCTCTCTCGGCGCCCGGCCGTCTGCGACCGCCTCGGTGGACAGCCGAGTCGTCACCTCGATGACCCGAGAGCGTCGACTCGATCGAGATCCCGGAGAAGGCGTCCCGGGGGATGAACCGAAGCGGGGACGAGAGACTCTCGCGTCCCCACTCCGACGACGCCGACGCGGACGTCGACTTCGCGTTCGGTTTCGTTCGCGGAGCGACGTACGCGCGCGCGTCAGTGTCGAGGGTCGGACGCCCTTCTCCGTCATTCGACGCAGACGCGGCGCGCATCTCGAGCCGAGCGATGTCCTCGCTCTCCCTCCCGTAAGCGTCGTCGTCCGCGCGATCTTCGCGACGATGGCGCGCCGTCGTTTTTTCGATTTCGTCCTCCTCCGCCCTCGCGCGACGTCTTCGCGGCGCCCCCGCGGCGGTCTTCGCGGCATCGCGCGCGATTGCCTCCTCGCCACCTCCGCCGTGAACTCCCGTGGGCTCGCGTCCCAGCGGGTCGTGCGGCGCCACCTGCCGAATCACGAACCGCGCGTCCGCCGCGAGCTGCGAGTCCTCCAGGCGCGCGATGCGGCGCATGCAGTCGCGCGCCATGCTCTGCACGCCCGCGTATGCCCCGCACACGCCCGCGAGCGCGCTGAGCATCAGTCTTGGCGCCCTCTTGGAGACGAAGCCGAGCGCGCTGTGCGTGCCCGCGCCGGTGACGTACCCGGCGGTCACAGCGCGCACCTGCACGTCCGTCTCGCACTGCTTCAGCAACGCAAGCTCGTGCGGCGTGAACGCGGCATCGCGCGCGCGCAGGCGGTAGACCAGCCCCGCGAACACCTCGGACGGGTCCGCGCGGAGCGACGAGGTCCCGAACCAGTACGAGAAGATCCCGCCCGACGCGCCTCCGCGCGGGCGGGGAGGCTCCAGCGCGAGCCCGCCGTCCGCGGGGGGGGCGCTCGCGACGCTCATCGCGGAAGCGCGCCCGCGAGTGCGAGAGCGCGCGACGTCACGCGAGTCGTCGCCGCGAAGAAAAAGCGAGTTTACGACAACGCGGGAGATCATGAGGGCGAGGTGACGTCCGAGGCTCCGAGCGGATGATCGACCATTTCTTTGAGTTACGAACCCTACAGTTCAAAATTGCCGTTCAGGAAGGTGCCCAAAACGCGGTGACCTGAAACCCATCTCAGATCTGACGTTCGATGGCTCCGCCCTCGCGTCGACACAGTCGGACGCGCGCGTGTTCCGCACGGCGTTTTGGGGCCGAGCAGGTCGTCGCGCACGCGCTCGAGCGCCGCACGTCGCCGAGGGGCCGAGATGGGTCAGAACCAGAGCGGGTTCATGCCCGACGGGCAGCAGGGGGACAAGAAGAAAAAACCCGAGAAGAAGAAATGGCAACCGCCCGCGCCTCCCACGCGCGTGGGGAAGAAGCTGAAGAAGAAGGGTCTGGACGGCGCGAACCGGCTTCCCAACGTGACGCCCGCGTCCAAGTGTCTTCTGCGCAAGCTCAAGCTCGAGCGCGTCAAGGACTGGCTGCTCATGGAGGAGGAGTTCGTGGGGAACCAGGAGCGGATCAAGCCCCACACCGAGCGCGCGGAGGAGGAGAAAAGCAAGGTGGACGACCTGCGTGGCGCGCCCATGTCCGTGGGGAACCTCGAGGAGATCATCGATGACAAGTGCGTGGCGCGGCGTCGACTTTCGAACGCGCGCGACAGACGGCGTTTCACGCTCGTTCCGATCGCGGCGGAACTCGCGTCCCCTCGCGTCTCGAACGTCATCGACAGATCTCGCCCATCTCGCGTCGTCCGAGCGCGACGGTTCGACGGTCTCCCGGTTCCAAATGACGGTCAAAATATGGTTTTTTTTCGCCGCGCGAAGCTCCTCCTCGCTGACCTTTCACGCCGCTTCCGTCGTCACTACCCCCGCACGCTTCCAAAAACAAAAACAGCCACGCCATCGTTTCCTCGTCCGTGGGCCCCGAGTACTACGTGAACATCATGTCCTTCGTCGACAAGTCGCAGCTCGAGCCGGGGTGCGCGGTGCTGCTGCACAACAAAGGTTTGAACGTGGTTGGCGTCCTGGCGGACGACGTCGACCCGATGGTGAGCGTGATGAAGGTGGACAAAGCCCCGCTGGAGTCCTACGCGGACGTCGGCGGGCTGGAGGACCAGATCCAGGAGATCAAAGAGGCGGTGGAGCTCCCGCTGACGCACCCGGAGTTGTACGAAGACATCGGGATCAAACCCCCGAAGGGCGTGATCTTGTACGGCGAACCGGGAACGGGAAAGACGCTTCTCGCCAAGGCGGTTGCGAACTCGACGTCCGCGTCGTTCCTTCGAGTCGTCGGGTCGGAGCTCATCCAGAAGTACCTCGGCGACGGCCCCAAGCTCGTGCGCGAGCTGTTCCGTGTGGCGGAGGACATGAGCCCCTCCATCGTGTTCATCGACGAAATCGACGCGGTCGGCTCGAAGCGCTACGACAGCAACAGCGGCGGCGAGAAGGAGATCCAGCGGACGATGATCGAGTTATTAACCCAGATGGACGGGTTCGAAGCTCGAGGCGACGTGAAGGTGATCATGGCCACGAACAAGATCGAATCTCTTGACCCGGCTTTGTTGCGGCCGGGTCGGATCGACCGCAAGATCGAGTTCCCGCTCCCGGACGTGAAAACCAAGCGGCACATCTTCGGCATCCACACCGGGCGCATGAACCTCGCCGACGACGTCAAGCTCGAGGAGTTCGTGATGGCCAAGGACGACCTCTCCGGAGCCGACATCAAGGCGCTCTGCACCGAGGCGGGCTTGCTGGCGCTGCGCGAGCGACGCATGCAGGTCACGCACGCGGACTTCACCAAGGCCAAGGAGAAGGTGCTGTACAAGAAGCGCGAGGGCGTGCCGGAGGGCCTGTACATGTGAGAAGGCCTTTTGAGTTACGGCGCGGAGTTACGGCGTGCTTTCTTTTTTTTTGATTCGCGTGCAATACAACACGTACGTCTCATCGAGGTTCGTTCGCGAGCCTCTCCATCTCCCTGTAATCCAAGCACCCCGAGGTTTTTCCGTCCGCAAGCGCCCTGACCGCGGCGCGCGCGAGCGTGTCGACGGTGACGGGTCGGTCCACGAACGGGATCCCGATGGTGTTCCCTAAAACGAATAAAAACACCGCGGGCAACGCCGCGGGTTTCTCGAACGTGTACACGAGCGAAGGCCGTAACCAACTGGCTCGCAATTTTTGCTCGTCGTTCAGAGTCGCCAATCGGCTCTCGACCGCGCGTTTCGCGACCAGGTACTCCTCCAGCCAGTCAAAGGGCGCGCGGAAGTCCCAGCGCGCCTCGGCGGCGCTCACGAACACGAACGGCGGCGGCGGCGGCGACGCGACGGCGTCGTCGCCTCTCGCGGCGTCGTCAGACGCGGCCTTCACGCGCGTTCCACCCTCCGCGCACCGCGCCGCGGCGTCCGCGGCGTTGAACGCCGTGACTCGGGTGACTTTATCGTACGTCGCGTCCGCGTCGGGAATCGAGCCCGAACCCGACGCGAGCGCGTTCAGGTCCGACGCGAGAAGCATCCCGACCGCGTGCACCACGCCCACGAAGCCGCCCTCGTTCAACACATCGAGCGCCGTCTCCGGGTCGGACGCGTCCCCCACGCGCCAGTCCACCGACTCTCTTAAACGCGCGGCGTTGTTCGCGGACGCGGAGGGCGCATCGCCGTCGTCCGACAGCGGAGGCGTGCCTCGCCTCGAGACGCTGGTCACGTCGTACCCCGCGTCGAGCAGCTCGACGCAGATGCGCGACCCGACGAAGCCGGTCCCGCCGAGGACCAACACGCGTCCGAGGGGTGACGCGCCGTCGGAGCCGCTCGAGGCGCGCGAGGAGACGACGCGGCGCGACGACGCGCGGTGGGACTTCCCCAAACGCCCGGCTCCGGCGCAGGGCGCGACGACGCGCGTCGCGGAGACCGCGAGCATGGTGATGTGCCGGGGGCGTGTCGGCACGTGTCGAAAGAAGAAGTGACGTGTCGCGACCAGATATGAAGCTGATAATAAAAAACGTCACATCACGCGTGCTTGATGACGCGCACGATGTCGCGGCAGTACGGCGTCAAGCCGTCGCCGTCTCCCAGCCCGTCGTTCCACGCGAACGCGCTCGTCGCGTCACGCGCCTCCCCGTCCCCCGACGCGAAAACGGCGTTCGTTTTCGGAGCCTCGCCTCGCGGGTGCCACTTCAGCACGAACGAGCCGTGCTGCTCCTTCAGGTACAACAGCACGCGCGAGCGCGCGCCCGCGTCTGTGAGCGCCAGGTGGAACTCCGCCGACTCAAACCACGGCACGGTGATGTCCGCGCACCCGGCGAGCAGGTACGCGGGCGGGAAACACCCGGGCGCGAGAGCGGGTTCGGGCTCGAGAAGAGACGCAGACGACGCAGACGCACAAGTCGCGGCCTGTACGTACCCCGCCTGCCTCGCCGCCTCGTCGCCGGCGAAGGCACCCGTCGGGGGGCCCGGGGGCGGCGCGCGACGCCGCTTCGCAAACGCCGCCAGCCGTGCCGTCTCCGTTCGGTCCGTCGTTTCCTTCGCGGCGTCGTTGGCGTTGTTTCCCGTGACGCCGTTCGTGTATACGGCGTCCGCGGCGACCGAAGCCTCTCTCTGTCTGGTTTTGGTCGCCGTCGCCGCGGCGAGCGCCGAGCGCGCCTCCGCGACGATGTCCCCGACGGAGATGTTCTCGTCCGTGTCCATGATGCCCATGGGCGCCCAGTCCGTGCGCCGCATGAAATCGCCTTTGCTCGTCTCCGACAGCGAGCCCGTCTCGTTTTGTTCTTCTGTCGCCGCGTCGTCGGCGTCCTTCGCCGCGCTCGGAGACACGGAGACGTTCCCGTCGTCCGATGGATCGTTACATCGCGCGAACGAAGTCGACGATCGATCGACCGAAACCGCCGCGAACGCCTCCGGCGCGGCGCGCACCAGCCGAAGGGGCGACGCGCGATCGAAGCCTTCCTTCCCGCCCATCGCGCGCGCCATCGTGGACACGAGCGCGACACCCCGTGAGTCCTCGTACGCGTAGTGCGTGGCGACGTCGTACACGCCGCACAGACCGACGAACGCGCGGGGCTGACGCGCGTCAACCTTCGCGCGCGTCAAAGTCTTCGTCGCCTCTTCCTTCGCGACGTCGTTTTCGTAATCCTTCTCTTCAACCGCCTCAGGCACGGCGCCTCGCCTGTGCATGAGCGCCATCGCGCACAGGTGCGCGCCCGCGGAGTGCCCCACGAGCACGACTCTGTCCGCGGAGGCGCCCGGGCACAACTTCGAGGCGTTGTCCATGGTGAACGTCAACGCGTCGCTCACCTCCTCCCACATGCTCGGCGCCAGCGCCTGCGGAAACAGCGAGTACGTCGCCACGCACGTAACGACGCCCTCCTCGGCGAGCCGGTGCGCCATCGGCGCGAACTGCCATTTCTCGCCCACCGCCCACACGCCGCCGTGGATGAACAACGCGACCGGATGTGTGGGCGTCTGACCCGCGTTCGTCGCGCGCGTACCGAGCGGGTCGTCTTCGCCGTTCGCCGCGGCGGACGACGACGACGACGGCGCCGCGAGCGTCGCATCCACCACCCGACCTTCCGCGTCGAGCGCGAACTCGTCCGCGAGAGACACGCCCCTGGGCAGGTAGACGTCCATGACGGCGCGCGGCGAGTCCGCGTATCGCACGTTCCGCGCGATGGACACCTCGTTGACGTCATTGTTCGACCTCGCGAGCGCGTCGGGGAGCTTCTTGTGCTGCCGCAGAGCGCGAATGCCGTACGGGATGGCCTTCAACACGCCGGTGACCTCGTCCACGAGGATCTTCCCGATCTCCGCGGCGCGTCTCAGCTTACCCTCGCGCGTGGGAACCGCGGCGATGTCCGCGGGGATCGCCTTGATGCCCTCCACGAAACTCATGGTCGTTCGCGGGCGCGCGCGGCGTCAGGCTCGCCGCCGACAAGCACACGGCGCGAACGCGTGTGACGAACTTTCGGCCCACGTGGAAATCTCGAAGTGGATCAACACGTGAGCCGGTCAAGGCCGGATTGAAACGCGAGCGGCTCATCGCCACGCTGCCGGTCGACTCCTCCCGGTGACATGAACCCTTCTCGCTGTTGTTCGCGGGTAACGGCTCACGAGCGCCAGGCTTTCCGTTCATAGGCAGTGGCGTGGGCGCGGCTGAGTGGGCGCACCATGGACTTCGGGCGCCCACCGGGCGCGAGGCGCGGTGGACTGTCCAAGGAGACCGAGCAGTTCCTCGCGGGTGCGTGTGGACGCGTCACGCTGCGCGCGCGCGCCTCGAAGATCCCACCTCGCGTTGACCCCCCGAAGAAAACGACGACATCTCGTGCCGTGTCGCGAGGCGTCCGTCGGGCGCCCCTCGGTTACTGACTCGCGCGATCCTCGCCGCTTTCCCTCCCGCCCCCTCTCCACGCGCGACCCGCAGAGACCCTCCGCGCGGGCGGCGCCTCGAAGCGCGCGGTCGAGCACGCGCTGAACGACGCGTCCGTCGGGCGGTTCGGCGCCTCGTCTCGAAACGCGGGCTCGGTCTCAGACCGACCGCCGCATCCCAAGGCGCACGGCGTGGTCGCGCCGCGCGTGGGCCGCGCGGGCACGTCCACGCACCCTGAGATCCCGGCGTACCGCGCCGGGATCAAGCCCCGCGAGACGATCGTTAGAGACGCGGCGCATTACAAACGCGAGACCTGGAACGGCACGCAGACCAGACGCGGCGTCGACGCCGAGGCGGAGAAGGCGAAGCTCGCGGCGTCCATGGCTCGGCGAAGTTTCAGCACGCGGAGAGAGGAGACGGAAGACGTTTCGGAGCGGGAGAGACGAGCGACGGAAGAGGCGCGTCTTCGAGAGCACGAAGCGAGACGAGACGAGCGTATCGCGAGACGCGATGCGCTGAGGACCATGTCGCCGGATGACCTGTGCGACGAGCTGGCGAAAGAAGTGGACGAGCGATGGGCGTTTCTGGATGCCATGACAAACGCGGGGCGCGGGGACGAGCACAGAGCGCGTGTCACGGCGGAGATCGCCGAGCGCGTGAGACAGATGAAGCGTCTCGACGAGTTGATCTCACAAAGAGACTTTTCTTGACGCGCGACGTACAATACGCGAACGACGACGCTTCGGGCGTTCGCGTCGTGGCGACGCCTTCGACGTCTTCGCGAGGCGATTGTTTTTTTGCAAAAAAGCGATCGTTCGTCGTATTCTATTACACTTCCCGCGCGCGCGCGCGATTCATCACTCTTCCGGGCGGCTAGCCAGCCGCCCGGGCACCGACACACACCCCCAACCGTCCTCCTTCTTTCGCCCGTCAAGCCGCCTTCTACGGCGCTCACTCCGCCTTCTCCGCCGCCGCCTCCGCCTTCTTCGCCGCGCGCTCGGCATCCTTCCGCTTCTCGCGCTCGAAAATCTCCTTCTGCAGCTCCTTGGCGGCGGCGAGCTTCGAGAGCAGCCCCTTGTACAGCCCCAGGTCGCCGTTCACCTTCTTCAGGTCGATGCCCGCGGCGGCGGAGAGCGTCTCCAGCGCGGAGGGCTCCGCCGCGCCCGCGAGCTCGAGCATGCGGAACAGACCGACGGCGTCGTAGCGGCTGTACGCGAACTTCTTCGCGTCGGCGAGCGACTTGGTCGCGGCGAACACGGGGTTGGCGACGATGTCCGCCGCCGACTTCGCGGATTCGGCGAAAGACGCGAGCTCGGCGGCGTCCTTACGGATCTGCGCGGGATCCTCCTCCAGCGCCTTCACGAAGCACTCGAAGATCTTCTCCTTCTCCTCGTCGGACGGGAAACCCTCGAAGAGCTGGTCGAACACCGACACGAACCCGAGCGACGAGATCTTGCTGTAGGAGTACTTGGTCGAGTACCGCACGAAGTGCTGCGTCACCAGGAGCTCCTGCACCGCGACC
>Ga0222719_10003995_pt1 | contig 13013 bp, 14 predicted proteins | sample C33_34DmetaG_FD_165039 | JGI IMG/M metagenome (GOLD analysis project Ga0222719, IMG submission 165039) | Estuarine water microbial communities from San Francisco Bay, California, United States - C33_34D | ecosystem: Environmental > Aquatic > Marine > Unclassified | place: USA: California...
TGCCTCCTGGACCTTGTGATACTGCAAGTACGCGCTGAGGTCTGCACGGAACGAGCGCATTGGGGTCGGAGCGCGGCGTGGGGAGGGGCTGGCGTGCTGAAATACGGATATCTCTCGGGGACCAGCAATTTAAAGATTTTTTATTAGTTTGGGTGAGTGGATACTGAGCACACTGTCGACTGTCTACACAGGCGGGTTTGGAAAGAGCGCGACGGTATGGATTTGGAAGGTTTTCTCGGTGGGAAAGACGGACTCTCCCGTGAATGTGTTGAGGATATCAGTGTCGAAGGTGAACTCCTGCGTCGCAGTGCACACAGCGATCTTTTCCTTCTTGAGGTACGCGAACCGATGCATGGTGTGCGTCAGCCGGGCGCGCGGAAACTGCTTGTTCACCGCGACCTCGTCGAGCATCTCCTGCGAGCAATTCTTCTTGGTGCGCAGATAGTTTTCAAAGCACGCGTTTGCGTAGGAGTGCACGGCTGGCATTGCGACGCCGAGCAGCGAGATGTGGTTTGGTCCGAACGTGTCGTGCCATGGGATGTTGTGCGGCGTTGCGAACGAGCACGTCGCGTGCGAGTCCGGCGAGGCGAGTGTGATGAGCGCGGCCTTGTTTGCCGAGTCCTTGTAGCGCAGCGCCGGCGTCATGATCACGTTTTCGTTGAAGCGCGAGACGGTGTAGTGCTGCTGGAAGTTTTCAAACGCCTCCAGGATGGTCGCGCGAAGGGCCTTTGACACTTGGAAGTTTTTGGTCTGCGAGATACAGGCCGCGTCGCGCAGCATGTCGCAGCACTTAGTGACTGTCGTGATGCATCTAGGAGTCATTTTTTTGGCGAACGCGCTTGAGATCAGCGCTTTCTCTGCCGGGTCGAGCGCGACGCCACGCCGCTGCAGCGTCTCGTGCACCGCGCCCTCGATCTGCTTGGCAAAGTTCTCGCAGCGTTTCATGTCCCCGCCCCACACATGGAATGCGAGGTGCGAGCGCACCGCGATCGTGCGCGACGAGGCGCTTGAGCCCGGCGCGCGCACCGTGACGAACGAGGCGTCCGGGACGCGCTGCTTGTGGTGCGGATTCATCACTCTTTGCTGCGGGTGCTGCGAGAGGGTTTGCGTGATCGCTTTGATGGCCTTGGTCTCCACGAGCGGGAGCTGCGCGCTGACAGCCTTCCCCGGCACACCGGCATCGAAGCCGCGCGCAAAAAGCGGATTCTCGGGCGGGGAGCCGTTGCACTCGGCGTCGTGCTGCGACTCGAGTACATTCGAGACCCTTTCACCGATCTCCGCGGCGACTGCGTCGTCAAAGTCCCCGCGGAACTCGTTGCGGCAGCGCGCGCGGTTCTCTGCCATCCAGCTCTCGTGGAGAACCCTCATCTCGTTCGAGTGGTCCGCCCGCATCTTATAAATGCACCCCGTGTTCCTCTGTGTGGCGTGCATTTTGTTTTGAGCGCGGTGTGGCCTTATATATTCGCCGCGAAGGATGCAAAACGACGAAACGGACTCAGATTTTCGGGTAGCGGCATGTCGCGCCCCACTAGGAATTCACGCCCCTCTTGTCTAACGGAACAGGCCATCAGCGCCTGGATCTGGTTCCGCGAAAAGACAGACTCCACCCTGCGCGCTCGCGCCGCAGCCTTGCTCGCGGAGGACGGCCTCAGCACCGCGCGCGACAGCGTCGAGAAGACGCGCTTGAAAATCCAGGCGCAGCTCGAGGACACGATGCAGGAGGTCCAGGAGGGATGCCAGCGGTGCAAGCGCGTCGAGGTGCAGTCGCGCCGCGTGGCCCAGCTCCGCCAGCTCATCCCGCTCATGCAGCGCGCAAAGCGCCTCCGGATCCAGCTGGCCAACTCGCAGAAGCAAGTCAACCTCCTCGAGCTCCAAATCGACGCCTTTGAGAACGGGAGGGTCCAGAAGCAGCTCACCGAGTCGCTCAAGAAAAGCGTCGAGGTCATGAAGACCGTGGGTGTGCCCAGCTCCGAGAGCACCAAAATTGACGACCTCATGGGCGAGTTCGAGGAACAAATCCAGGAGCAGCGCGACCTCTCCGACACACTGGACGCGGGTGGGATCCTCGGTGGAATGCGCGAGCCGGACGCATCATCGCTCTCGGAGAGCGATGATGAACTCCTTCGCGAACTCATGACCCTCATGGGCGAACCGCCGCCCCCTGAAACCCAAAAACCCGCCTCGCTCACTAACTCAATGCGCGACGAGCCGCCGCCCCCAAATGCCCGCGAAAGAGTACAAGACCCACCCGCACCTACCGTGCACGCCCCTGTGCTACCGTTTGATACGCTACATTCAACAACGAACGCACATCCCTCTACTCTGGGCTCAGATGAATTAGCGGATAGCGTGCATGAGAGTTTGGAATTGGTTGCCCCAACGGGCTGACTTATTCATTTAAAGCTTTATAAAATTATTTATTTTATATCATAAGTTATTTTGTTAACTTGCAAAAAGATAGTGCCAGCGCCCGCCCTCGCCGCGACTCCGCTTCTCTGTGGCTTCCCCCGCCGCGGAAGTTTCCGTGGCTTCATGCTGCGCGGGGGCAGAGGCGCGCTTTGCGAGTGCCATCGTGTCTTCGTCTTCGTCATGAGTAAGGTGCTTGATGAATTTCTGCGCGGTCCCGCCGTTTTTTGTTGTGAACAAGGGCCGCGCAGTCATGGGGGCGGAGAAACCAGCGAGGCCGTGTACAGAGGAGAAGATCCCGTCGAACTGCGTAATCTTATCCCGTAGCGTCTCAGCGACCTCCTGGTAGTACAATCGATGCCACTGCATAGTGAGGCAGTCCGGTGCTGCTTTGAATTCATTTTTGAGAGAGTTCATGTTTTCGTCAAACAGTTTCCACAGACGGTTCGCTGCTTCGTCGTGCGCCAGCGCCACGTCGTTGCTCTTGCGATTTGCAGCCGGGGCAGAGGTGCGCATAAGGTGCTGCCGGAGCATCTTGGTGCCAACGTACGTGTTGAAGAGTCCCGCGTACTTTGGGTGACGGCGCAGGAAGTGGATCATTTTTTCGTAATCCCTGTACTTCACCCACTGCTCGCGCTTGAACACGGGGTGGTACAGCACGTCTTGAAAGCAGAGCTCGTACGCGGCCTTGGCAAGGGCACTGAACTGACGCTTCTGATTCAGCTCAAAAATCAGGTTGAACGCCTGGCTCATCCGGATCGTGAGGTGGAGGATATACTGTTGCTCGCGGAAGCGTGTGATGTCGCGCCCCACCTGCCCCGCGCTCCCATCCCCGCTCCCGCTGAAGATTTCCTCGATGCGCTCAATTTCTTCTTGCTGCTTCTTGTTCCTAAAATTCTTCTTCTCCTCCTCGGTCTGCGGAGCGGGCATGTGCTCGCGCATCTGGTGGATAATGTAAGGGAGGTACACTTCATAGAGCGTCTTGCGGAGCTGCTTCGTGTCCTCCTCGCTCGCGGTCTCGTACGCGTTGTTGCACTCTGTGCGCAAAACAACGTTGTTCAGGTCGAGCGTGCTCACGCCTGAGATCACGTGCGCAGCCCGCTGATCCAGCGTCATGGCAATGTAGAATTCCTGGTCTCTGTCCACGCCAGGCTCCAGAAAGTCGTCGATGAACTCGAGCGCGGAGGTCTTCACCCGGGCGCGGTCGTCCATGCGCCTCTTTCCTATTCCTGGGATACGGAATTCGCGCGGGCGAAACCTATATAGCGCCTTGCACGGGGCAGACGCGAATCAAGCAGTCAAGGTGGGGACCCTCTCAGAAAACATGCGTCCTTCGTTCCACGAGCGCAGGATCACGGTGCTCTCGGTGCTGCAGATTGTCTTCTCAATCGCAGCCGGAACGTACTTCCTTCTGCTTGCCATCAACTTCTGCGAAATGTTCAGCTCAAACCTCCACACGCTCCAGCGGAAGCACGAACAGGACAACTGGCTCCGCGTTCAGTGCCAGAGCCAGGAGTTCGTCTCCAACATGCGAAACCACATCGAGCTCTGCGAAAAGGTCGAAAAGGAGGCGGGCACAAACCGCTTCCTTGTCGCCCTCGAGCTCACTCTCGATAAACTCCATCTCTGCGGAAGCTACTCCTGCGAGTCCATATTCTACTATCTATGCGCACAGCTCCAACTTAGCCTCTACACCTGGGTCGCGCTCCTCCTTCTCCTCTTGATCCTCCTTCCCACCGCCATCTTCCCGCTCATCCGCGCATGGCAGCGCCGCCTCATCCTCCACGGCGCCGCATACGCCCCCATGCACGATGTGTACTCAGAAGACTGGAACGCCCCGACAGCTGCCGCCCAGTACAACCCGCAAATAACAACCCTACAACACTCCCAGTCTCCATACCTACATAACCACGTCCTCAACTACCATACTGGCGTAAGACACAGGCCCGCCATCCAGGCGCCGCAGTGGCAGGGCGTGTACGGGGGGAGTCTTACATAATTGTTTTTATTATTTATGCAGCCTCACGCTACTTCTCCGGAGGTCCAAATTCTTTCGCGGAGCAATCCGCTACAAATAGCTGCCAAGCATGGTTTGAAAGTTGTATGCCACGTAAAATACCACGCAACACATTACATCGCGCAGCGCGAGATCAGCAGATCCACGGGCATGTACGGCCCCGCGCTGGACATGGCGCGCGCAAACACGCGGAACTTGTCCCCGTAGTACTCGTCCGCCCCGATCTCGCGCGACGGGAAGTACGGCTTGATCGAGACACAGTTGGTTTTCGGGCCCCTCCCGGCGCTGTTGGACATGCCCTTGAAGCCGCCGTCGTAGTAGCGCTTGCGGGAGTTGTCTTTATCTTGAATAGATGCATTCCATTTTGAATTAACCAGTGGATCGGTCTTTCCGTGGAGGATTAAGTCGCGCCACTCATTATCGTTTAAGTTCTCAGTATCATGTCGTTTTCCCATATCATCGAAACAAACCTGCTCAATGTCCTCAAAGAAGACCTGAACGAGGTCACCTGTGCAGATTTCAAACGGCCCGTTTTGCACCGTGCGCAGCCCGCCGACCTGCACCGCCGCAACAGTGTCCCCGCACTCCGGGTGTGCGTGTGCCATCCCGACCGCGACGCCGATTGGCTTGAAGTCGCGCAGCGCATTCATTTTTTTTTGAATGTCAGGGGCGGTCGTAACCTTCCTAATTAGGGTCTTTAAATTAGCTTGAGTCCACGGATCTTTCATAGCGTACAGCCTTGCAATAAAAACCTTTACTTCGTCCCCGATATCCCCGAGGGTCGTGACGACTCCCGGGTAGGCCTGTTTCGTATTATAATGAGCCGAGTCGCGAATCAGAGGCTTCCCGCAGGAGACCGCAATCTCGTCCTTGTGCATGCAGTACTTCATAGGATCGTTGACAAGTTCTTTATCGTCTCCGACTGTACTCTTGAGATAGTCCGTGTTTACGCGGCACGCTTGCATGATGCGTCCGCCAGTGTCGATCTGGGTGCCCGTCTGGTGGGCCAGGGAACTCGCCATATTCGCTCTTGTGTGCTGTGCTCGCCTGTTAGCAGATGCCCCATTTGCGCTTATATACTCCGTACATTGGGCGAAGAGCTTCTAAAACGCTTTAGTGAAGTCTTAGAGATCACCCATGCTCATGAACCCCCGCACGTGTCGCGTTAGGTTTGAGACGGGGGCGCCGTACAGGCCTGGGGTGTGATTATAGGCGAGGAAGAGCTCGTCGATGGCGAGTACGGTGGGTGGGTTTTCAAGCGCTCCGCGCAGTGCGGCGAGGGCGAACTGGCCGAGGAAGAGGGCCGCAGAGAAGAAGGCGAGCATCACGTACGCCTCGACAAACATGTCCCGGCGCGAGGCGTTTTCGTCGTGGCAAGCGATCCGGACGGAGAACCCCGACGCGCTGGCAGAGTTTGCGGTTACGCTCACGACAGCACCCGGCACCTCAAGCGCGAGAAAGTTGTTGAAGTGACTGGGCCACGATTCAATGTTGAAGATCTCTACGCCATGTTTTACGATGAGGACGCGCGCGCCCTCTGCTTGGCCGGAAGTTTTGAGGAGCTCCGTAATGATCTCCGCGACGTGGTTCAGGTTGTGGTACGGCATGATCGTCTCTTTACCGTGCGAAGGGGAAAGCACGCGCGCTTCCGTTCTGGGCGTATATATGTACGCGGAACGGCCAGCTCAAAAACATGCGACTCTGGAAAGTGTGTCGAATCGCGTACCCGACGCTTGCCTACTCGCTTGTCACACTCCTCAGCTGCACTTGCCCGACAGACGCGTACATGCTCGCTCTGCGGGACGAGGTCAGCGCGTTCCCGTATCTCCACAACGCACTAACAAACAAGCGCATCTCGTGGAAGGATGGATATAGCCTCGAGCTGCTCACGACGTGCCGCTTTGTGCGCATCACCCGCCGCGGCATCCGGTGCATCCCGCCAAGCATGGACCCCATCAATGGCTGGGAGGACGGTTGGCTAAGCTTGCACTGCCAACCGGACGCCGACTCACTCTGCCGTAGCACGCGCGACGGCGGGAAGCAGCGCATCTTCCCCTCCGACGAGACCGTCTACGTCTCTGAGCCGTATATGGATGTGTGCTCAAACGGACAGGGCCGTATCGTGACGCACAAGGATGGTAAGAACGATACGTCTCTGTGTGACCTGGTAGACGGAAACCGCGACATTGTCTTTGACCCCACCACCAATCACCTGTACTGGAAAGATCTCGGGGAGGCCGGGTGGCTTTACATTGTTTCCTCGTTCCTGATCTTGGTCATTGTCATCCTCATCTGTGAGTCTCTCGTGAAACCTGACCATGAGGCGCAATCCGAAGAAAAACAGATTACAACATCAAAGAATCAAAGCACTAAAAAAGTACGTACTAAGGTAGAAGAAACTGATGCTGCATCCCTCCTACACAACCTCGTAGCCACCTCCCTCCTCCTCATCGCCTCCATTATGATGTTGGCAAACGCCGACCAGCGCTTCCACACGCTCATCACGTCTCAAGACCAGCTCGTGTTCATAGCGACGTTGGTGTACATTCTTTGCTGTGGAGGAATTTGGGTGTGGTTTCTCGTTACAAAGTCTACCACGACGCTTCCGCAGTCGCAGCGCCACGGACTAAACTGCATGATTTCTGGCGTCTACTTCGCAGTTTCCGTCATGTATGGAAGCTCGGATCACATCTACTCAATCGGGTTCTTCTTCCTTCTGGTATTTCGAGTGCTCCAAAAGATGTTTGAAACGCTTTCGTCTGAGAACCAATGGGAGATTCACGTGATTTGTTCGAAAATTATGATTATGTTTGACATACTTTTCCTCCTTATTGTTTACACGTTTGGTTTCAGCCTCCAGTTCCACAACGCAGGTGACAGCTTGCTCTACGCAGCAACACTCTTCACCGTCGCGTTCGTGATCGCGCTTTACTGGTCAAGGGCTTCAGCGTCATAGTGAAAAACAGTAATAAACACTCTCCTTTTTGACTGCGTTGTACTTTTTCCTATTTCCGGCTTACCTGACTCATCGCCGCTTTATTTCAATTGCCAACTCGCGCCCGCCACGACTCTCAAATCAGACCAAACTCCCGACACGCGCGCAGATGATTTAAATGCTCCCGCATGCCGGCAATCCGCTCCCCAAAGCTTCCAGTATTCTGCATCGAACAACGCACCTGACAGCACTGCGGGCACCACGCGTGAAATGAATCAAAAAGAACCACAGCTTCGTTATCGAGACTCTCACACTCCCGCCACAGCGCATCTTGGTCAATCAAGACAACACGGTACTCCGGCGCGCCACCATTCGCCCCCTCCACTTCCAGAGCCCGGAGCTGGCACACATAGCAGCCGGAAGCCATGTCGCGAATGCGCGCAAAAACTCTTCTTTGCCAGTCACGTAATTTAAACAGAAATAAAGCCCCTTACGTGGCACAAAGCATCGCGTGACGTGTTCATTGTATAAATCATTTTTATTTTATAAAAAGTTTTACAAAACAATGTCAGTTTTTTGCAGGAGATTGTCAAAGCCGGAACCGTTGCAGTGCAGCAGCACAAGTAAATAAGGCGATTGACAGGCCCTAAGCAGAATGAACCCGTGCACGCTTCTGGTGTTGCTGGCGATGGCGTGCTTCTTCGTATGCGGTCTGCTCCTCGTGCACCACAAGATGCACCACAGCGACAAGCGGAACCCAGAGGCGTACATCGACGACGAGTGCGAGCAGTGGTTCCAGTGGCAACTTCACCCTGAGGGCGACGTGTGCAACTTCCAATCGTGCTCGCACGAAATGTGGTGCTTGTTCCTTGCGCTGCTGGGCGGCGTCATGCTGGTGACATCGGCAATGATGCAGTGCGCTGCGTAGCGCCAGTGCCGACAGCCTGTGTCAGCGCGGCCCCAGCTGCTCCGTCACGAAGCCCGTCCCTTGGATTAATTATTCCAAAGGGGAAAAATAAAGTAAATCTTTCTTTCCACACAAACAATGCAATGTGTCTGCGTAGAGAGAAATTTAGCTGCGCACGCACGCAGCCAGTGCTTTTCCCACACAAACATTCCCCCTAGCATGACGAGCGCGGACTATGTGCTTCTGCGTGCGTTTGACGTGGTGAGCGGCGGGCAGTACCGGAAGTTTGTGCTGCGTCAGAAGGAGCTGTGCGAGGATTGGGCGCTTGCGATGCACGAGAACTACCAGCGGACGACGCAGCAGATACGAAGGGTGGCGAAGGAGCACAGTACTCTTCGGGCGCTGGGACACGGTGCACTGGCTGCGGTGTGCCAGAAGATCGGGCTGTGTGTGGAGGTACCGAAGAAGGTTGGGGTGGGCTCGTTCCACCGGTGCTATTTGACAGGAGTGATGTGCACGGAGGGGGTGCGCGTGAACCCGTTAAGCGAGGGCTCGCCGATAGTGGTCCACCAAAAGTTCCTTAAGTTCTGCGCGAGCCTCTGGTTCATTCTACGCTTCGAAAACGTGCTCCGGCAGGTGATGCGTACGCAGTACCCGAGGGAGCACTGCGAGAACGCGAAGCTGGACGACATTCTCACGGAGATCCATGCGAGCCGGGCGAGGCTTCTAGACCCCCTGATTAGCATGCTGGATGCAAGCCTGCGACACGTCCAGGTGAGTCTGGAGAAACCGCTCGCGCGCCCCGCGGACGTGCTGAACAGAACTGATTGAATTATTCGTTAAGGTATATTAGAAGTGCGCGCGTTTACACGGGCGCACACACACACGCGCAACCACCAATGGCAGCGCGCGCGAACCCGCGGGCTGTCTCTTCGCCACCCGAGTACGCAAACACACTTGCGCTCCTGGTCGACCGGGAGCCGATGCTGCAGTACGGGATTGACCTTTTGAACTCGCTCTGCCTCGGCGAGGGCGTGAAGATTTCAGTTCTCTTCCAGAAACCCTCGGCCGAGTTTCAGAGCTTTTTCAATGAATACTTTGTTTCGAGTCTCCGCAATATTGTCAAGTACAAACTGTACTGCGGGTTCCTCCCGTTCTGTCTGCGGAAGGTCCCTGGGAGCGGCGACAAGATCCCCGTCGTGCTTCCGCTGGGATCGTTCGTGTGGTGTGTGCGCGTGAAGGAGGGCGTGCGCAAGAACAACACGACGCGCAACGCCGAGGAGTCGCGGAACAAGAACTACGACCACGGGTCGCTGTGCGAGTACTTTGTCACGGCGACGGGGACGCTGGATGTCAAGCCAGAGGAAATCTGGGTCGTGAACCTCCTCGAGCCCACGCTGATTGACCACAGCCCGCAGAGCGGGATGGTGCAGCTCTCCCCGCTTTTCTTGACAGTAAAGCGGTACATAGAGCTCGAGACCGCGCGGCAGCGTCTTTCGTACGCCGACGACTGGAACACGACCGCGAGGCTCTTCACGGTGAAACGGCCGCCGCAGGTCCTCAACGAGCGCGCGGGCAAAGACGAAGTCCCGTTCGGAACGTCGCGCTTCCAGCAAGCAATGATGCCGGAGGGCTTCTTCACCTACGAAAACATGCGAGTGCAGTACCACAACGCCGCGGATTTGGTGCGCGACGCGCTCGAGCACAACGACGTGGCCTCGGGCGCCGCGCACGTCCCTGCCGTGTACGCGCTCCCGACGCACTTTGACCTCCTCAACTCCCCGCAGCTGCACCCGCTCCAGAACGTCGAGAACCTGGAGCGCGAGTACCGCGCCTCGGTCGCGCACGTCCTGGGGATCCCGCAGCAGCTGCTTGACGTCGACTCGGGTCGCGCCAAGGGGATCGGGAAGGACGAGCTCCCTCTCCTCTCCGAGCTCATGCGGGGCGTGTGCCGCGAGCTCACCGGGCTGATGTACAAGTCACTCCTGCACCAGTACTCGGCTGTGTACTACCCGGGCCAGAACGCCATGCACAAGAAAGTGCGCTTCGCGTTCAACCCCCGCAACCTGTACTCGGAGGAGATGCAGGAGCGCGAGGACGAGATGATCCGCTTGCAAAAGCAGCCCTTAGGCAACGACGCGTCGTCCGCGACGCAAAGTAATAAAAAAGCAAAGTCCTCGTAAATTCCGTTGGCACGCAATCCCCCACTATAAGACGGCGCGCGGTGCTTTCGGAAGCGAGACAGAGAATTGGTCCGATGAGCGCGTTCAGCAACGTATTCGAGTCACAGGTGTACAGTAAAAACCTTGAGCTCTCAAGTTTCTACGAGGCCTCGGCGCCGCCACGCGCCTCCCCGCAACGACATACTCGAAAAGGCGCGTCGGACCCCCCCGAGCCATCGCACCAGAGAACAGCTGCTGGCCCGTCCAGCAGCGAAGGCGCCGGAAGCCCGTCGTCCCAGGCCCACGTAAAAATCACCCCGTACATATTCACATGGGTGGTCGTCGTGGCCGCCGTCTTCCACGGCCTCCTCACCGCCACCTTCTGGGAGGACTCGCAGCGCCTCCAGTACGGCTTCATGGCCGTATGGAGCTTCCTCGTCCTCCTCCAGACCGTCTGCTTTCTAGCATCCCGCTTCGCCGTGCTCGCGGGCGCCGCCATCGTCTTCTTGAACCTCATAGCGCTCTCCGCCCTCCCCAGCGCAACGCTCGGGCACACCGCGCTCTTCATGGCCTTCGCTTCGCTCCTCGCCCTCTACGAATGCCGCCTACTGCTCCTGCTCGAGAAAAACAAGTTCCAGGTCGCAGTCTTCTTTGCAACCATCGTCGTCATCCTCACCCAGATCCCCATCCACGTGGAGGAAAACCACCAGGCTAAGAACGGGAAACACGCACTCGAGTTGCTCACTACGTTGCTGCTGCTCGCGGTTGCGGGAGTTACCCTCTTTCATTCTAGTCTAGAGGTCACGGTGCTGGTGGAGCGAAAGTGAATTTGTTTTTGGGTTTATTTTTCTCACATTCGAGAATTTTTCTTCTCTTCGTTTGCTAATCTCATTTCTATTTCAATTTGTGACAAGACAGATTGGAGTGAGTCATTTTCAAACTGTGGTTTTCCTGCACTCACATAGCGAACCTTCACGGTACGATCCGGTTCGTAGTTGTCATTTGGAACCTCAACGTGAAGTGATGCCAAGGTTTTTTGAGTCATTTGAAGAGTAACACTATTGCATGTTCATTCTTAAATATCACAACTCAATTTTTGTCAATTGGACTTTCTTACATCCACTCGAATCAAGATGTTTGAGAATTAGCAACACGACTGAACCAGACTTATTAGAAGAACCGTGTCCCACACCCCCACACCACCACCATGGACCTCGCCCAGATCCTCCCATGGGCGACAACGCTCACTATGATCCTCTTCCTCCTCTGCGTCGTGCAGATCTACGTCTACATCACACGCACCCTCCCGCTCAAGACCATCCCCGTCCAGCATTCGCCCCGTGGGTCCTCGCCGCGCGCCGATGTGTAGGCGCGGGCGTGGGGCGCGCACGCAGTGCGGAATTGATTTTTACGGGGTTTCATTCACTCACACCGCTTACGCAAAGGGGCTGAGAAGGCACGAGAGTGCCAGCTTGAAACGTTTTCGTCAGACGAGCAGTCCGACGAATCCGATCAGTCTGAATCCGAGTCGGATACATCACTGTCTTCTTCACGCACTGGGGGGCCCTCCGTATGTGAGGACTTGTCACAATTCTCGACGTTGGAGAGGCCGAATTCGTTCTTGATTTTCTCCCTTTCCTCCTCTTTCTCATTTTCACTTGTCATGACCTTAGCCCCTATCAAGAAGAGGGTGAGTGATAATGTTACGTAATTCTGCAAAGAACGTTTTAAAGAATCACTGTTCGACAGTAATACTTCGTTCGAGACGAAGTAGTTCTCGTAGAAGTAGAATGCTTCCATGAAGCATTTCTCTCTCTCACAGAGAGAGAACGGCTTTGGATTCGCCTTAAAGGCCGAATTTTTCTGCTTCTCTATGGTGAGGAGGTACATGCTGGTATCGTTGTTCCCGTAAGGTCTCAAGGACACAACTAAGCCTAGCAGTTTTGCTAGTAGACAGAAGGCCTGTACAGGTGTGTACTCATACACTTTGTACCTCATTTCAAGCTCGAGTTTTGCTGCATCATTGATGCCTTTCAGTGCATTTAGTACACAGTAAATTCGGAGAGACCACATGGCCAAGTTGCGAAAACCAATATATTGCACCCACTTATATACCAAACATATTATTCGGAAGACGCGCAAATAGCACACAGCCGCGCGCGCCGGGGCATGCGCATTAGAATTGATTTAGGGTTGTTCATTCACTCATACCGCACGCTCCCGCTCCAGACCATCCCCGTCCAGCATTCGCCCCGTGGGTCCTCGCCGCGCGCGGATGTGTAGGCGCGTGCGTGGGGCGCGCACGCAGTGTGGGATTGTTTTGAGTAAATTTATTTTCCCTGGGGGGTGGTTTTTCCTTGTGGGAGGACATAGAATTGCACAGCTACTGCAGATGCGTCACGTATCCCTGGAGCCATCTTTCGATATGCTCCGTACTTGCAAATTGTGTGTTCAACAATTCGTGAAAAAAAGAGGCTTTACAAGATTCTTTTATCTCGTGCATCCAGTACTGGGGTCCTCCTAATACGAGGATGTACATGTCTATGCACATTAGTTTGTGCGTGTTGTAGTCGTTCACTTCGTCTG
>Ga0222719_10004000_pt1 | contig 13006 bp, 9 predicted proteins | sample C33_34DmetaG_FD_165039 | JGI IMG/M metagenome (GOLD analysis project Ga0222719, IMG submission 165039) | Estuarine water microbial communities from San Francisco Bay, California, United States - C33_34D | ecosystem: Environmental > Aquatic > Marine > Unclassified | place: USA: California...
TTTTCTAATGAGAATGTAGAAAAGGTACAGAGCTATCTACTTAAAAAGGTTCCGCACTCATCACATGAGTTTATTCAAATTAGAGGTCACTCCACCATGAGTAGAATTCATGCTTACTTTGATATCCCAGGAGAAGATACCTGGACGCCTGATATAGATATCATTGAGCAAGATCTTATGGATTTGACCCGATCTTGGGAAGATAAAATTAAAGAGCTTCTATCAAAGGGTTACTCTGCTAGTTATTCAGAAAAACTCTGTCAATACTATCTTCCGATGATGCCTGCTCATTATAGAGGTAGAGTCGAGCCTAGTGATGCTGTAAGAGATATTCTTCATCTTGAAAAGCTTGCTCATAGTGAGAAGATACAATTTGATCTTGAAGACTTCGTTTCCCCAGGCTCGGCCATGCATAATAAGGTTTCTCTTATTCATGTCTATAGTCATTCAAAAATAGATCTGATTAAAATTATGCCTGTATTAAAAAATATGGGCCTCTATGTTTATGATCAAATTACAACAAGAATAGGTAAAATTGGTACTACGGCAGGATATGTTCAATCCTTTAGGGTTTCAAATCTTGATAATAATAAAATAGATGTTCATATCTACAAAAAAATAGTTGGTGATTTACTTATTGAAATATTTACTGAGAGAACGGCAGATGATCCTTTAAATACACTGGTACTTTTTGCGAGAATGAATTGGAGGATGATTAACGTTTTACAACTTTATAGAAACCTTCTTATTCAAATGAAAGCACCTTATTCGGTCTCCAAAATAAACGGATGCTTATTAAAGTATCCCGTACACGCTAAAGTGATTTATAAATACTTTGATTTGAAATTTAATCCAGATGATAGTTATGGAGACACAGAATATAGGTTGAGTAAGGTTCTGCCTGATTTAAGTTCTCATTTCTTTGATTCTTTAAATGATGTTAATGAAGTGGCTGATGATACAATTTTGAGAAGACTTTTTAATTTGGTAGATTCCTCAATAAGGACAAATTTTTATATACCAAAAGAAAATGGCGATACCTTTATTTCTGTTAAAATAGATAGCTCAAAAGTTGAGCAAATACCAATACCAGCTCCCTATAGAGAAATGTTTGTATATGATGTGGGTGTTGAAGGAACTCATCTACGTTTTGGAGCGGTAGCCAGAGGTGGTCTGAGGTGGTCGGATAGACATGATGACTTTAGAACAGAAGTCTTAGGTTTAGTAAAAACTCAACAAACTAAAAATGTTGTTATCGTTCCTGTGGGATCTAAAGGTGGATTTATTGTTAAAAGACCAATCACCTCAAGAGAACAGGGCGCCTTAGAGTCAAATAAACAGTATCGTAAGTTTATATCTGGTTTACTTGATATAACAGATAATATGGACTCAACGAGAAATGCAAGTCATCCAAGTTATGTTCTACCTTATGACGGACTTGATCCTTATTTAGTTGTTGCTGCTGATAAAGGAACTGCAACTTTCTCAGATACTGCAAATGAAATATCACAAAGCTATGGCTTTTGGCTGGGTGATGGTTTTGCTTCAGGTGGCTCTAATGGTTATGACCATAAGAAAGAAGGTATTACAGCTAGAGGTGGTTGGGAATGTGTGAAGCTACACTTTAATGAATTGGGAAAAGATATTCAAACAGAAGTGACATCAGTCGTGGCGATCGGTGATATGAGTGGTGATGTCTTTGGTAATGGTATGCTTCTTTCAAAATGTATACAATTAAAGGCCGCCTTTAATCATATCCATATATTTTTAGATCCTAATCCGGAACCTTCTAAAAGTTGGGAAGAAAGAAAGCGTCTTTTCGAACTACCGAGATCTACATGGAAAGATTACAATCCTAAGTATATCTCAAAGGGTGGGGGAGTATTTGATAGGAGTGCGAAGGCCATAAATCTTTCTCCCGAAGTAAAAGATATGCTTGGAGTTGATAAAGACTCCCTCAATGGAGAAGAGGTTATTCAACACATTATAAAAATGGAGACAGAATTATTTTGGTTTGGAGGTATTGGAACCTATATTAAGTCTGATATACAAAATAATGTTGAGGTTGGTGATCGTGCTAATGATGGGGTTAGAGTAAATACTTCCGATATTCAAGCTTCTGTAATTGGTGAGGGTGCAAATTTAGGTTTAACCCAACTCGGTAGAATTGAACTGGACAAAAAAGGAGTACGTTTAAATACAGATGCTGTTGATAATTCAGCTGGTGTAAATATGAGTGACTATGAGGTCAATATAAAAATTCTCCTTCAGCTTCTTTTAGATAATGGTAAAATTTCATCACAAGATGAGAGAAATAGGATTCTTGAAAATGCTACCGACGAGGTTAGCGAACTTGTATTGGCAAATAATAGAGGACAGCACAGACTTCTTACTATGGATAAGATAAGGTCACTTAGATCATTTAAGGTATTTAAAAACCTTATCGCTGAGCTTGAAAGAAAAGGGCTTAATACTAGTAGTGAAAATATTCCTGCAAATAAGGAGCTTGAGGCATTGGAACACTCAGGCTTTGGTATGCCTAGACCAATATTGGCCGTGATACAGGCCTATGTTAAGATGGGCTTTTATGACTATTTACTAAGCTCAGAACTCATTAACGATGAATTCTTTGATGAAATGTTTGTAAAATATTTCCCTGTCAGTATAAGAGACAGTTTTAAGAAGGATTTACACCTTCATCCACTTAAACGAGAAATTATCACTACCGTTCTAACAAATAAAGTTATCAATCAAGCAGGTTCATGTTTCTTATATCGATCTGAGCAACAATCAGGAAAAAATTATCAAACAATTGTTCAATGCTATCTTATTGTTTGTGAATTATTGGGAGGAGATCAGTTAAGGGGCAAAATTTTACATGAAATAGATGTAAGTGCTGAATCTAAATATGAAGCCTATCTTAAAGTAGAAGAGTCAATTCAGTTGATTGTTCTACAAATGTTAAAAATTTCAAAAAAAATAAGCTTTGATATGATCGATGAATATAAAGATTTGTTAAATGAAGTTGAACATATATTTGCAATAGACGGTGAGGAACTGGCCTTAGGGATTTCGTATTGGAAAGGTAAAGGTTACTCAATGGAAACGGCCAAAATTATCGCTCTAATAAGTTTACTTAAGGAAGCACCAGATCTTATTTATCTAAATCAGGAAGAAAAAATCAGCCTTCCTGGTAGCATTAAGATTAGTAGGGCCATAAATGATATCTTTCATTTTGATTGGTTAAGTAAAAAACTTAATAGCATTGATACGCTTACAGATTGGGAGCTATCTTTACAAGATATTCTCATTCAAAATCTTGAATTATATAAATCAAATCTTTTAAGATTCCTTGTCGATCGTCATGGCCAAGATAATCTATCTAATATTAGTGAAAAGGAAATATTAGACTCTGTGACGAAAGTGTATGAGATTCCTTTGAAGAATTTCTTTTCTACTGTAGATACTCTAAAAATAGATCCGCTTATTAACCTTACTACATTATCAGTTAGTATAAACCGTCTTAATTTTCTTGCGGGAATAAAAATGTTAAGTGAAAAGGAAGCGTAGTGGAAAACTTTAGATACTTTCTAGTCATATTACCTTTGTTAGTCGTTGGTTGTTCAAAAAAAGCAAAACTTACCTTAGATAAATTTGGTAATTACGAAGTAAGCTCCAAAGATGTTTTTGTTTCAGATGCAGAAATTGATAAATGGAGAGTTGGTCCTTTAAGAAGACAGCGAGTTTCCAAAGGAATTCGCATTGGTGTAACTTTACCTAAACTTGATATGGGAGACCTTAAGACACTAATAAGAAGCACTGAGGTTGACTCTTATATTTTGAGATTAAAAAGGCGAGGTGTTGTAGGAGGCCGTGTTATTGGACATCTTTATATACCTTTTCTCATTAAAAAAGGAAAAACAGAGAGCTCCTTTAGAGCGAAACAAATGACCAAAGGTTATTTTTTCGTTTATTATTCATCTGCGGCCTTATCAAGTCGATTTGAAAATATGAGTTGCCCTGCTTTTAATCATAGTTTGTTAATAAAAGATGTTAGTATAAGTCCCCACAGAGAACAGCTTATAAAGTTCAATGTATCAAAGTCTGCACAAGAGAGGTTATCGGTAAAAGTTGAGCCCTTTGACTATAAGACTGTTTTTAATGGAGGTTCTTCATTATTAGGCGATTACATTGTGGAATTGGCCTATTTTAACTATGAAAAAAAAGAAAGGAAAAGCTCCTGGGTTGAATTACCTGAAAGGGTAACAATAAGTAGAGAGCATGATACTTCTATTAAGGGCTGCAGTGGTAATAACTTACCACCCCCTCTTGAAGACTCAGGAGATCCAGTTAAAAAATTCAAATTTGGACGCTAGTAATGAGACTCCTTTTTCTTTTAATTTTTACATCTTGCGCTCAGCTTGAAGATAGGCCTTCTTCTGAGAAAATCATTAGAAAGTTTTATGAAACATCGGTTTGGAAAGAGGGAGCTCCAAAAAGGGCCCAGTGGGATAAACATGTACGGCATACTTTTTATAATTCTTTTTCCTATCGTGAAAAGAAGGCCCTAGAATTAGTACATGAAAAGGCGTGGTCATCATTACCAAAAAGAGATCAGCTATTTGATGCTATTGTAAAAAATAAAAATCAGAGACAAGAGTTTTGTAAGGAGATACCTAAGGGAGGGATGCTTCATGTACATCCTACAGGTTTGGTGACAAGAGAGTTTCTTACAAAAAAAATAAAGAGTTTTAAAAAAAAGATTAATCCGTTAGATCTTCTGAAATCAGGAACTGAGGGGCCGAGAAAAGAACTAAAAAAAGAAGAAATAAGATTTTTGAAGCAGTTAAAGTCCAAAAAATTTAATAGTTATACTCTCGTAGAACAAAATAAAATCATTGATTTAATGTTTTTGAAAATAGAGAAGGCCCCCTTTGATTTTATTCGATTTCAAGCAGTTTTTTCTCTTTTGAGATATTTTATCCCTAAAAATAAGAAAATTGAATTTGAGATTCTTAAGGATTTTTTACTTAATGCACGTAATTTAGGAATTAGCTACGTAGAATTAACGAATGTTTTTGATTTTCCTATCAATATGAAAACTCTTAGAAATACAACCAGACGTCTATATAAAGAAACAGGAGTTCATGTAAGGTGGAATGTTGCATTTATAAGAGATAACAATAAAGAAAAAAACCGAAAGTTAAGAGATCATTTACTAAGTTTTAAAAATAGGAAGGATCTATATCCTATCGTTGGAATTGACCTTGTAGCAAACGAAAAAACAAATGACTCTCTCGAACATTGGGAAATCTATAGACCTATTATTGAAAGTGGTCTTCTTTCTTCAACAATACATGCAGGAGAGATGGGCAACCCACATAATGTGAGAGATGCTTTATTAATGGGAGTTAATAGAGTTGGACACGGTGTTTTAGTGCAAGATGATCATCTTAGTATGGAAAGTATGGTCATATCGAAAAAGGCGGTCGAGGTTAATTTAAAAAGCAATTTAATTTTAGGTGTCGTCTCTGAGATGAAAGAACATCCTTTCTTAAAGTTTCATAGAATTGGTATACCGATAACGTTTTCAACAGATGATGAAGGGATTTTTGAAACTGATATGGCCAAAGAATGTATGTTGGCCTTGGAGAAATCTAATATAACGTATAATGAGCTTAAAAAGGCATACTTCAATAGTTTACACTTTTCCTTTGCTCAAAAAGATCTCAAAAAACAACTCCTACACTCCTTAAAGAAAGACTATAGGCAGTTTGAGAAAAAGTGGCAGCTTAAGTCCAATTAAGAATAACTTTACCTGTTTTTCCTTCATTCATAAGTTTAAAGCCTTGCTCAAAGTCCTGAGCTTCAAATTGATGGGTAATGATAGGGGAAATATCTAATCCAGATTGGATCATTGATGCCATTTTATACCAGGTCTCATACATTTCTCTACCATAGATACCTTTGATATGAAGACCTTTAAAAACAATATTGTCCCAGTCAATTGCAACTTTGTGGGGGAATATACCCAATAAAGCAATTCGGCCACCGTTATTCATGACATTTAACATATCGTTAAATGCTTTTTCATTTCCACTCATTTCTAAACCAACATCAAAGCCCTCTTTCATTTCTAATTCTTCCATGACTTGGTTTAGGTTTTCTTTATCGGCCCTTACAACTCTTGTGGCCCCTAATTTTTCTGCAAGGTTTAACCTATAGTCATTTATATCAGTAATAACCACATTTCTGGCCCCAACATGCCTTGCAATAGCAGCGGCCATGCATCCTATTGGACCTGCACCGGTTATCAGTACATCTTCTCCCACAAGATCAAATGATAAGGCGGTATGAGTTGCATTACCATAAGGGTCAAAAATAGAAGCAACATCTTCTTCAACATTATCAGGGATATGAAAGGCGTTGCCAGCAGGAATGGCAAGATATTCGGCAAAAGCACCACTTCTATTGACCCCGACACCTTCTGTATGGTTACAAAGGTGTCTTCTACCTGCTCTACAATTTCTGCAAAAGCCACAAACAATATGCCCTTCACCAGAAACTCTATCTCCAACCGAAAAGTGGGTAACGTTGGCACCTATTTTATGAACTCGACCAAAGTATTCGTGACCCACGATAAGAGGTACAGGTATATTTTTTTGTGCCCATTCGTCCCAATTATAAATATGAAGGTCTGTTCCACAAATTGCTGTTTTTTCAATTTTTATTAAAAGATCATCAGGGCCAATTTCTGGAACTGGTACATCTTCTAACCATAATCCTACGCCTTCTTTTTTCTTTACGAGGGCCTTCATTTCATCTCCTTATTCAATGACTTTTAATTCTCGTCCTATTTTAGCGAAGGCGTCAATGGCCTTTTTGAGGTCTTCTCGAGATAGGGCAGCTGACATTTGTACTCTTATTCTTGCCTGTCCTTGCGGGACAACAGGGTAAGAAAAGCCAACAACATAAATTCCTTCCTTAAGAAGTTTCTCGGCCATGCTTTGGGCCAGTTGGGCCTCTCCAAGCATAACGGGAATGATAGGATGAGTTCCTGGGATAATATTAAATCCTAATTTTTCCATCTCTTCTCTAAAGTACTGAGTGTGTGATCTGAGTTTATCCCTTAGTTCATGACTTTCTTGAATAAGCTTAAGGACTTCAATAGAGGTGCTCGCGATGATAGGGGCCAAAGAATTACTAAAAAGGTAAGGTCTCGATCGTTGTCTTAACCATTCAATAATTTCTTTTTTACCAGAAGTATAACCGCCACTAGCGCCACCGAGGGCCTTTCCAAGGGTTCCTGTTATGATATCTACACGATTAATTACGCCACATTCCTCATGAGTTCCTTTTCCATTTCTACCCATGAAACCTACAGCATGTGAGTCATCAATCATGACAAGCGCGCCATATTTATCGGCGAGGTCACAGATTGAATTAAGATCAGCAATGATACCATCCATTGAGAAAACACCATCAGTTACAATGATTTTAAACCTAGAGTTATTGGCCTCTTTAAGTTTGTTCTCTAGATCATTCATGTCATTGTTGGCATAACGAAATCTTTTGGCCTTACAAAGCCTAATACCATCAATTATTGAGGCGTGATTAAGAGCATCACTAATAATAGCATCTTCAGGGCCGAATAAAGTTTCAAATAGTCCACCGTTGGCGTCAAAACATGAGCTGTAAAGTATTGTGTCCTCAGTGCCTAAAAACTTGGAAAGAGACTCTTCTAAATCTTTGTGAATAGTCTGAGTACCACAGATAAAACGAACAGAGGATAGACCGAAACCATATTCCTTCAAGGCATTTTGGCCCGCTTCTTTTAGAGATGGATGATTTGAGAGCCCTAGGTAGTTGTTTGAACACAAATTAATTACTTCTTTATGGTTAGAAATGATATGGGCCCCTTGAGGAGAGCTTATCACTCTTTCACTTTTATAAAGTCCAGCTTCTCTAACTGTAGCAATTTCTTTTGTGAGGTGATTAAAAAAGTTTTCTTTCATTTGTTAACCTTTTACAACAAAGTTACAGATTTTTTTAGGAACATAAATCTCTTTTACGATAGTTTTGCCTTCAAGATGTTTAGCGATGGCCTCATTTTTCTTGGCAAGAAGGAGAAACTCCTCTTTAGAGATATTCTCTGGTGCTTCTACAGTACCTCTTGTTTTACCATTGACTTGAACACCAACAGTGATCAGGTCATCTTTGGCAAGTTTTTCATCATAAACAGGCCACGGTTCGTAAGCCAGAGATTTTTCTCCACCATGAATATGCCATAACTCCTCACCAACATGTGGTGCGAAGGGGGAGAGGATAATGGAAAAAGTCTTAGCTGTTTGAGTAGTAAACTTTCCTATTTTGGAAGCTGTATTAAGAAAAATCATCATTTGAGAGATAGCAGTATTAAATCGAAGTCCTTCGATATCTGCTGAGACCTTTTTAATAGTTTTGTGAAGCTCTTTAATAAGCTCAGGGTTTTCTTCACCTTCAGTTACATTTTCAAGGTTTCCAAAAAAGCGAAAGGCCTTATTTAAAAAGTTATAAACACCTTTAACACCTTTTTGTTGCCAAGGTTTAACCTTCTCTAAAGGCCCCATAAACATTTCGTAGAGTCTTAAACTATCCGCGCCATATTCTTGAACAACACTATCTGGGTTGACGACATTACCTCTTGATTTACTCATTTTTTCGCCATCGGCACCGAGTATAAGTCCCTGGTTAACGAGCTTTTGAAATGGTTCCTTGGTTGAAACAAGATCCAGATCAAAAAGAACTTTATGCCAAAAACGAGAGTAAAGCAGGTGAAGAACGGCATGTTCAACTCCACCAACATAGAGGTCTACGGGCATCCAATATTTTTCTTTATCTTTATCCCAGGCCATTTTGTCATTTGTGGGATCGATGAATCTTAAATAGTACCAACAAGATCCGGCCCATTGAGGCATTGTATTTGTTTCTCTTCTGGCCTTTTTTCCTGTTTTGGGATCAGTGATATAGAGCCAGTTGTCTATAGTTGCTAGTGGTGATTCACCAGTACCTGATGGTTCATATTTTTCGACTTCAGGAAGACTAACCGGTAGCTCATCTTCATCTAAACATCTAACGGTACCATCTTCAAATTTGAGAATAGGGAATGGTTCACCCCAATATCTTTGGCGGCTAAATATCCAGTCTCTGAGTTTATAATTGACTTGTTTCATACCGAGCTTTTTTTCTTCAAGCCAAGAGATCATTTTTTGGATGGCCTCTTCTTTTCCTAAACCATTAAGGAAGTCTGAGTTGATATGATTACCGTCACCAGTAAAAGCTTCTGTACTCAGATCGCCACCTTCAAGAACGGGGATTATTTCAAGGTTAAATTTCTGAGCGAACTCATAATCTCTTTGGTCGTGAGCTGGAACGGCCATAATGGCGCCTGTACCGTAGGAAATGAGGACATAGTCAGCAACCCATATAGGAACTTTCTTATTGTTGACGGGGTTTATGGCATAGGCACCGGTAAAAACACCACTTTTATCTTTATTTAGATCAGTTCTTTCGAGATCACTTTTGAGGGCAACTTTACTTATATATTCATTGATAGCTTCGAGATTTTCTTTTGCTGTAATTTTTTTTACGAGTTCATGTTCAGGAGCAATGACCATGTAAGTGGCACCAAAAAGCGTATCTGGTCTTGTTGTGAAAACTTCAAGAGAATCATCCCCACCATCGATTTGAAATTGAACGCTACTTCCCTCGGATTTACCGATCCAGTTTTTTTGCATTTCTTTAATATTTTCAGGCCAATCGAGGTTATCAAGATCTTCAAGAAGCTTTTCCGCATAGTCCGTAATTTTAAGCATCCATTGTTTCATTTTCTTTCTAACAACAGGATGCCCACCAACTTCCGATTTACCGTCAATAACTTCTTCATTGGCCAAAACAGTTTTTAATTCGGGACACCAGTTAACTTGAATTTCATCTTCATAGGCAAGGCCTTTATTATAAAGCTGTACAAAGATCCATTGAGTCCATTTATAGTAGTCGACGTTAGAAGTAGCGATTTCACGGTCCCAGTCGTAACTAAAACCTAAAGACTTAAGTTGTCTTCTAAAGGTATCGATATTTTCTCTTGTGATGGAGTCAGGATGTCTTCCAGTTTTTATGGCGTAGTTTTCAGCAGGAAGTCCAAAGCTATCCCAACCCATGGGGTGGAGGACATTATAACCCTTATTTCTTTTATAACGAGAAACGATGTCTGTAGCAGTATATCCTTCCGGATGTCCTACATGCAGGCCAGCACCAGAGGGAAAAGGGAACATATCAAGCGCATAGAACTTCTTTTTTGCACTATTTTCTTCGGCCTTAAAGGTCTTATTTTCTTCCCAATATTTTTGCCATTTAGTTTCAATTTTTTCGAATTGGTATTCCAACCTATCCTCCCTCTGCGATGCTTAAATACAGGGAGTATAGATATCAAAATAGGACCCTTTAGTGAAAGACTTTTGCGGTAAGTTCTATAGATTGGTACTCTTTTATAATCCCTAAGGCCTTATAATCGAGTATATTGGCGTCATATTTAGAAAAAAGCATTTTAATGAGTTTCATTCGGGCATTAAAGCTTTGTGTTTCCAGGATGTGCTGCTTCACGTCATTATCATTTAAAAGAAACATACAGATATAATCTAATGTCTGATTAATAGTATTAAGATTAGCAAGAAAGCTTTGTCTTTCTGAAGCCTCAATCACGTTTTCATTAATCCACTCTTTAAGCATAAAGGTTAATTTGTCCGAATCTTCTTTGAAGTTTGGGTATTTCTTCTCATCAGTATCATAAAGAACTTCCGCTTCATAAATAGCGTAAGGTATTTCTTGTACGGGATTAAGAAGTTTTACTTTTCCAATTCCTGAAATGAGGACTCGAAGAAACCCAGGCCCTTCTTCTAAGACAATGGGAATCCCTATAGATCCAATGCGTCTTGGGCTACCTGGTTCAAACATGGAATACCCGTCAACGAGAGGCATTGCGACAGGAGTATTAAACTCTAAGCAGTCTTTTATGATTCTGATTGCTGCGGGGTTTTCTAAGGTAATTGGTATAACTGTGTGCGGAAAAAACACAATATCTTGAAGAGGAAGAATGGGTAGGTGCAACTTACTTTTTATCATTCTATAACCTATTATTTTACTCCAGAAAAAAGCACTTATCGAATATTTCGGTTATTTAGTGCCGTATTGTAAACAAACCCTATTTAGGAGAGAATTCTCTAATGTCCAACTACTTAAAAACTGAAGGACTTTTACTTTTAAGCCCTCACCTTGTCTCAAAGGTCTGGGGAGGTCAGAGGTTTGGTAAGGGGATTGGGGAAACATGGGAGATATCATCTCTTGAGCAAGGGCCAAGCCTTTTCAATGAAACACCTCTTAACGAAATCTGTGCAGAACTTTCTTATTTAGTTAAATATATTGATACTCAGGATAATTTATCTGTTCAGGTTCATCCTGACGATGAATATGCTCTTAGAGTAGAAAACCAAAGAGGGAAAACCGAGTGTTGGTTAGTTCTTGAGGCCGAGCCTAAGGCAGGTTTATATCTGGGCCTAAGACCAGGAGTAGATAAAACTACACTTACTCAGTCCATTCATTCTCAAGAAGATGTTTCAAAACTTCTTAATTTTGTGCCGGTGAAAGCAGGTGACTTTTTTGTTATTCCTGCTGGGACTATTCACGCTATAGGTAAGGGCGTTTTTCTGGCAGAAGTTCAGCAGAGCTCAGGTCTAACCTATAGAGTTTGGGACTGGAATAGAGGGGGCAGAGAGCTTCATATCCAAAAGGCAATGGATGTTATTGAATTTTCTCCCGAGAAAAATAATCTAGAGTACTTTCGTTATAGAGAAAATGTTTTGGACTCTAACGGAGTACTCTTTTCACACGCTGACTTCACTCTAGGTCTTTATAGTTGGGCCAGAGGAGAACAAAAAAAAATAGAGGCCATAAACAGGCCTGTAGGAATTGTTTGTCTGAAAGGTTCTTTGGAAGTTTTTCAACGAGGGCAGACGCAAAATATTAATAAGGGAGAATCTCTTCTTATCAATAAAAAAGAGGCCTTTTTAATTAAGGCCTCTGATGAGTCAAAATTTCTATTAATTTCTTAATTGCAATTTAGGGGATAAGTAATGATATGCCCATTCATAGAGCGTATACTTACGTAATCTTCTAGTTCACTAAATTGATGTATGTCTTTTATAAAGAGCTTATAGTTCTTGCCTTCAAATTCAAAGACTTTACTAACGGCCACTTTTTCTGCATCACTGACACTAGAGATATACCTGTCCTTTGCCTTTATACTAAACTGAGCGTTTCTTTCGTTTAGAATAATGGTGTCTTTTTGAATAACAAATTCTTTAAGACTTTGCGGTGTATGACATTTAATACTGGCCAACGATGGTGTTGAAATCAGTAGGGCCATAATCGATAAAATGAGCTTTTTCATAAATCCTCCAAACTCTACCCCTGTTAATGCAACAGAAGTGCCAAAGAGCACCATGTGAAATCAGTTAGTTAGCTTCAGTCTCTGTCTAAATCGTATACACAAAAACTAAAGCTAAACACTCGGATATCCGAAACTTTATAGGTGAGGTAAATGGGCCATGCTTAAATTTCCAAATGTAAATCGTCTTAGTTATACAGACACCAGTAATGGTCAAAGTGGCCAAATTATTAGAGAGCTTAAACAGGCCCGCGTAGATATCAAAAACTCAGCAGTGGATATAATAAACGAGCTTAGAGACCTTAATGTAGAGGACTCCCCCTATGTTACTGATAGGAAACATCTCGATATAAATAGAATCTTAGGGCATCCTCACGAGCCTTCTTGGAAAGAGGTCGACTCCTATGATCAGTCTAGGAGCATAAACCTAAACTTAAAAAAGCTGAACATTATTTAGGCAAGTTGTCCTTCTGTAGGAAGTTCATCCCTTTTCATTTCCCAAAGCATTTCAGGTAATTGCTGATA
>Ga0222719_10004005_pt1 | contig 12994 bp, 21 predicted proteins | sample C33_34DmetaG_FD_165039 | JGI IMG/M metagenome (GOLD analysis project Ga0222719, IMG submission 165039) | Estuarine water microbial communities from San Francisco Bay, California, United States - C33_34D | ecosystem: Environmental > Aquatic > Marine > Unclassified | place: USA: California...
AAGTTCCTTCAGTTACAACCATATTAAACGCTACTCAAAGCCCAGAAAAGAAAGCATCTTTAGACGCCTGGAGAGAAAGAGTAGGACACCAAGAAGCTCAACGAATCATGGTTGACGCCTCTACTAGGGGTACAGAAATGCACTATGTGCTAGAACAATATATAAACGGTAAAGGGTATTTTAATCTATCAAAAAAGGGTGCCCAGGCCCGATTAATGGCTCACCGCTTAATAGAAGACGGCTTAGGGCCCTTAACGAAGGTGTTTGGAAGTGAGGTTAACTTAGCCTATGAAGATCAGTGGGCCGGATCTACAGATTTAGTAGCTATATATGATGGAAAACCATCAATAATAGATTTTAAACAATCAAATAAACCTAAAAGAGAAGAGTATATAACTGACTATTATTATCAAATTGCAGCCTACAGCTTAGCCCACAAGAAACAACATGGTGAGATCTTACAAGGTTTTATAGCTATCTGTACTAAAGATTTGTTATTTCAGGGTTTTAAAATGGATCAATCTAAATTATCTGAATATGAAGATAAATGGTTTAAAAAAGTTGAACAATATTACTCTACTTTATCCACTTCTTAACTTCTTCACCTAAAGTCTGTGCGGAGAGTTTCATTTTCTTATCTAAGGCACCTACAATAAATTCATCAATAGTATTCTCTGCAATTAAATCTATGTAAGTTACGTTTTTGTCTTGTCCGATTCTGTGGGCTCTGTCTTCTGATTGCTCACGTACTTCCAAGTTGTACGAATTGCTGAAATAAACAACATAAGAAGCAGCTGTAAGAGTGAGACCATAACCACCAGTGGAAGGATTCCCAATAAAAAAACGACAGCTATCATCATCCTGGAACCTTCGGACAGCTTCCTGCCTATCTTCAGTTGATACCTCTCCAAAAATCGAAACCACAGATTTAGCACCGTATTTCTCCTTGAGCTTGCTTATAATTGTTTTAATATTTTGCACGTAATTAGCCCATATTATAAACTTTCCATCAGACTCTTCCAAGATGTTAAGTAATTCTTTTATCTTAGGACAGTCATCAAATACTTGTATTGTGCCGTCATCTGAGTTTACAAAACCATTTGTCACCTGGTGCAATCTTAATATCTCAGTAAGCTTATTGGCAAAGCTAACTTCATCTTGATTAATAGTTGCATAAGCGAACTTTTTTAATCTATTGTAGATCTCTGCTTGTTTAACAGTTAATTGTATTTTTCTAGTTTGATATAATTTATCAGGTAAATCTAAACAATCTTTTTTCTGTACTCTATAAGAAAACAATTTTAATTTTTCACCAAGCTCATCAAGATTGGTATAATATTTAGGAAAAAGCATTTGTTTACCACCCATCTCAATCTGTTGCATCACTGCATATCTAGCTCTAAATGTAAAATAAGAGGCAAACCCTAAAAGATCTGGACTTAGAAACTCACATTGTGTATATAAATCTAATGGAGATTTTGTTATTGGTGAGCCTGTTAGGATACGTTTGTATGCTACTTGTTTCCCTAGTTTACAAATGTTTCTTGTTCTTTTTGCTGATTTGTTTTTTATTGTCGTGGATTCATCTAGAATCCAAAGCATCTTCTTCCCATGACGATTAATTAATTTTGATATTACATCCACTCCACTTTTGTGACTCAATGCTTCAACATTAATTAAGAACCATTGTATCTTACCTTTACCATAAGTTTTTTTATCTTTGTGTACACTTATTGTATAATCAGTATGTGAGTGAACATCTATTTCTTTAATCCAATTTCTATAAACTGAATTAGGTGCAACAACCATGACGTGCGTAATAGAATTTGTAGAATATAAATAGTTTGCATTATCAATTGCAACTTTAGTTTTTCCTGTACCCATCTCCATGAAGTAAGCATAAGCTCCCCACTTGGCGCCTTGTTTTAATGCTGTTCGTTGATGATCAAAAGGTTCAGTTTTATATTCAAATTTCATTTGTCCCATCAATATATTTTTTTCTTGACGATGTCAAATTATTAGAATACATGGTACTCAAGGAGGTCATTATGGACTTAGAACAACTATCGAAAAACATAACTATCGATACAAGCGTGTCGCAAGACATTGCTGAACTATGTAATAAGCTATTGGACATTCAGAAGGAAGTAACAACGCTAGAAGACAAACTAAAAAAGAAAAAAGAAGAAGAGTTGAAGCTTTCCGAATCGGATATCCCTAACTTAATGCAAAAAGCTGGTGTAGCACAAATCAAACTTACGGATGGTTCCTCAGTAGAGATTAAACCATACTACGGTGCGAGAATACCTGCATCCAGAACAGAGGAAGCTTTTAATTGGTTACGTGAAAATAATTACGCGGATCTAATTAAAAACAATGTAACATTAACTTTTGGTCGTAACGAAGACAACTCAGCAAAATCGTTGGTTGACGAATTACGAAATAAAGGGCATAATGTTAAACAAGCCGAAAAGGTAGAACCGATGACTCTCAAGGCGTTCGTCAGAGAACAAATTGAAAAAGGGAAAGACGTTCCATCCGATTTATTCGGTGTTTATGTAGCAACAAGAACAAAAATAACAACGAAGGAGTAAACATGCAAATAAAGCAAGATGCAGCTAACAATGTAGCTGTGAAAAAAGAAGCGGGTGTTCCAACGCAATTTAATTTGGAAGAGTTAGCAGGACAAGGACAAGAGTTCGTGACTGCAAGGGATACTAAACTCCCTATCTTAAAAATCCTTTATAGCAATTCACCAGTACTTGACGAGTCAGATGGTAAGTATATTGAGTCTGCTAAACAAGGTGACATTTACAACGAAACATCTGGAAATCTTTTTAAAGGAAAAGAAGGATTAATTGTTGTGCCATGTTTATATATAAACACTTTCAATGAGTGGAAAGATAGAGGTGATAGTCCAGGGAGACCTGTGGGTATTCACAATGATCCTGCAATCATGTCTCAAACAAGTAGAGGCGATGATGGTAAAGATAGATTAGAAAATGGAAACTATATCGAAGATACAGGGAACCATTTTGTATATATCTTGGATAAGGATTATTTGCCGGTTGAGACCGCACTAATCTCTATGAAATCTACTCAAAAGAAAAAGAGTAAAACCTGGAACTCTATGATGCAGAGTCGTAGATTAAAAGGTAAAAATGGTTTCTTTACTCCACCGTCTTGGGCAACTGCCTATAGACTAAAGACCACTAAAGAAAGTAACTCACAAAACTCTTGGTACGGTTGGGTTGTCGAATTTGATAGCTATCTAGACGATCCAAAATTGTCGGGCACATTAGAGTCGACAAGAGCGTTTTATGAGACCGCTAAGAAAAGCGATATCTTTGGTAAGGTAGACTTCGGTAAAGATGGATCTGCTGAGACTAAGCAGGTTGAAAGTCAAAGTACACCGTTCTAATGCAAAAAGAGTTACTTCATTTATTTGAAGGCGACTCTTCCCAGTTCATCACCATCTCTCTGACGGGGGAGATGGATGAACGGGGTAAGAGAAAAGCTGATTACCTCACGATCCACGAACCAGTCACAGAAGAACTGTGGAAGGGTCATGTGGATGGTAAAAAACAAATAGGGGTAAGACCGGAAAATGGAGATAAGCTTAAATGGTCTTGCATAGATATAGATCCAGCTAACTACAAAGAATACACGTCTAAAAAATACGTAGACATTATTAAAGATTTTAAACTACCATTACTGCCTGTTAAATCTAAGTCAGGTGGATTACATTTATTTATATTTTTTTCAGATTGGGCAGACAAACAAAAAGTAAAAGAAAAACTAGAAGAGATTAACAAAGAATACTTTTTATCTAAAGAAGTATTTCCATTGAATAAAGCAGTAGGGATGCCTTACTTTAATGCTAATGCTGCAGTTGAATATGCCTTTGATGATACTAACACACCTTTAATGTTAGGCGGTTTTTTAGAATTAGCAAAAAAGAAAACTATTACTCCTAAAGATTTTTTTAATTACAAAGTAACTGAATACAATGCAGAGACAGATTGGAGAGACTATCCACCTTGTGTACAAAAAGTAATTCAAGAGGGTTGGTCTGGAGATAGAAACAGCATGTTGTTTAACGTTTGTGTTACTGAAATGAAGAAAGCAGAAGGTAACCTTACTGTAAAACAATTAAAAGATATTGCTTGGGAAAGACAAAAACAAATATTTGCAACTCACCCTAAAGGTGTTTTAAAAAGAACTGAAAGCGATGGTACTGCACAGTCAGTACATACAAAAGGTTATGAATACTTTTGTCCTCCTAAACATATGTTTGTAGCTCCTATATGCGATAAAGAAACTTGTAAGCTTAGAAAACTTGGAATTGGTACTCAAGCACCAGATATTAAAAATGAATTTACAGATCTAACTTACACAGAAGATTCAAAAGGTATTTTATTTGAGTGTGATTTTAGAGATAAACATATTACATTCAAACCGGAAGATACTAAAGACGAGAAATCATGGCGTGTATGTTTAGCTAAGTACAGAATCTTTTGGCTTACTTTACCTAGACCTAAAAAGGGACCTAGTCCATTTGAGTTATTAATGAAGCATCTATTAGAAAGTGCTGTAGAGAATACTGCATTTAAATACGAAGATACAGTAGAGGAAGAAAAATATAATACACTTAAAATATTCTTTGAAAGTACAATTGAACAAGATGATTTTACTAAACTTAAAGATGGTTACACAGTACTAGATAGTAAGGTAAACATTTGTTATTTTAAACGTAATACACTTGCAGATTTTTTAGGTAGACGTAAAACTCCATTTAACACTGTTAACCAAGCAGTTAGACTACTTAAATGTGAAAAACATGATTTCTTTGAAGGTGAGCGTAACGTCTGGTATGTTACTATGCCTGATTTTGTTAACCACCAAAAGATAAAATCAAAAAATAATAACCAAGAAGAACTTAGTGAGATGGATGATGAATACCACGCAAAATTTAGGGCTCCAGAAACAAAAAAAGATACACAACAAAACAATTAAAATCTTTGGTCCTCCGGGAACAGGAAAGACTTGGACGTTGATTGAAAGGGTTGTTAAAAAATATCTTAAACAAGGTACTGATCCAGAGAAGATTGCTTTTATATCTTTTACTAACAAGGCAGTAGATACAGCTAAAATAAGAGCTCTAGAGGCTTTCCCTAATTTAAACTCACAATCATTTTCAAGGTTTAGAACATTACACTCATACTGTAGAAGATATTTTGAAGAAGAAATATTTGATACTAAGGACTGTATGATCGATTACGCATTAACTAATAGTTTTGTTAAAAGATCAGATAATAGATTGTCTCAAGATAATTTTACCTATGTTGATTGGTCCTTAGGTGTTTATGATAAATCAAGAAACTTATTAGAGGATCCAATATTAGTTTATAAAAAAGAATCACAAAAGAAAGAATCCCTTGATGTGTACACTAGGAAGATAAGTACTTACGAACATTACAAGACAGGTGGGGGTGAAAGATCTTTTTTAGATTTTACAGATATGATTGAAAGAGCGCTACATGAAGTAGAGTTTCCAGCATTAGATTTATTAATATTAGATGAAGCTCAAGACTTTACTCCATTACAATGGTCTTTAATTTATAAAATGTCTGAGAATGTAAAGAGAATTTATTTAGCAGGAGATGATGATCAAGCTATCTATCAATGGAATGGTGCAGATACAAATTACTTTACTAAGTATTTTCCAGGTCGAAAAGTAGTGTTACGTAAGACTAGAAGATTTGGTACTGCAATACACCAGTTCTCACAAATAGTTCGTAAAGGTATATTAGACAGTGTTGATAAGGAGTTTGAACCTTTAGTCAAAGACGGGACTGTTAAGAGATATTTAAGTTTTAAAGAAATACCTTTTGAAAAAGATGATGGTAAATGGTTTTTACTTGGAAGAATACATACAACAGTTAATGAATTAAAAGCATTAGCAAAAGACGCAGGGATATATTTTTCAGATAACAAGGGTCGTAAATCATTTGATCAGAATCAATGGATAGCTATTAAAGCCTGGACAGCTATCTCTAATGGTAAAGAGATTATGAAAAAAGAAGCTGAGGCTATGTATAAATACATCAGACAAGTAACTGACCCTGATTACAGAACCACTAAGTTTTGGTCACAACAGCCGGATTATACGAGATATAACTTCACGGCTCTAAAAGAATGGTGTGGTTTAGATTTACCTGATGATGCACAAAAGAAACAATGGTGGTGGATCCTTAGACGTAACTTTAAGCCAAGACAAGTTATTTACTTTTTAAGATTATTGAGAAGATATAAACAAGATAAGTTAAATGGTAACCCTAATGTTATAATAGATACAATACATTCTGTTAAAGGAGATGAGGCTAATCATGTGCTACTTTATTCAAAAGCGAATTGGCCTGCAAGTTACAGACATAAAAACAATGAAGAAAAATCAAATGAAAAGAAAGTTTGGTATACGGGAGTAACACGAGCAAGAGATAGCCTACATTTATTAAGTACTGATTATAAATATCATTACCCCATTGGTGAAGATTATCTTGTATATTTACAAGGAAACAATTAAAAGGAGAGAGTATGGAAGTAAACAAAGAACCAAAATTAAGAATATTATCATTAGGAGCTGGTGTACAAAGCTCAACAATGGCCTTGATGGCTGATGCAGGAGAGTTTGGGGTTAAACCAGACGCAGCTGTATTTGCTGATACGGGTTGGGAACCTGCGCCAGTGATAGAGCACCTTGAGTATCTTAAAAGTGTTCTAAGTTATCCTGTGCACATTGTTAAGAAAGGTAATATTCAAGATGACATACTCACGGCTCTCGGACCAGGCGGTAACCAATTTGCTTCTGCTCCATTTTATACATTAAACGAGAACGGTAAAAAAGGAATGGGTCGTAGACAATGCACTAGAGAATATAAAATAACTCCTATCGCTAAAAAAATAAGAGAATTATGTGGTCTTGTACCTAGACAAAGGTTTCCTAAAACAGAACACATAGAAGTATGGGTAGGTATATCAACAGATGAGATCATGCGTATGAAACCATCACGATTTTGGTGGCAGAAAAATGTATGGCCATTAATTGATAAGAAAATGTCTAGAGAAGATTGTCTAAAATGGTATGAAGGTAAAGGTTTCAAAATACCAGTTAAATCTGCTTGTATTGGATGTCCTTTTCATGATGATAATTTTTGGATAGATATGAAAAATAACAGACCGAAAGAATTTGCATCTGCTGTAGAATTTGATAAAAAGATGCGTATGCACAACCCAAAAGTAAAAAACTTTGTACATAGAAAATGTGTACCTTTAGATGAAGTAAAGTTTAAAAACGATGAGGGTCCTGATTTATTTAATAATGAATGTGAAGGGATGTGTGGGGTATGACAAATAAAGATATGTTTGATGAATCATTTCCACAAGATAAGCAGGTTGGGGGGAATCATTATAAAGAGTTTCATATACAGCCTTATGAGTTTATATCCAAGAACGACCTTTCTTTTTTTCAGGGAAACGTTATAAAGTACGTGTGTCGCTACAAGAACAAGGCGGGTATACAAGACCTTGAGAAAATAAAACATTATTGTGATTTAGAAATAAAAAAACTTACAGATGATAAAGCAAAAAAGCGTAGGTAGAAATTGGAGCTTACTCTATAGAAAAATATATGGAGCTAAAATTAAAAAACTTACCGAGCGTAATGAAAACTTATACAACGAAAATCAAAAATTGAAAAAAAGATTAATGAAACACGAAGGGCAAAGAAGATTTTATTACCTTAACGTAAAGGCATCCGCATGACAGGTTTACAATTAACATTTAATTTAAAAAAACATATTTGGTCTTGTCCATCAGAGTACAAGGATCTTTCTCAATATGACGAGATAGCAATTGATTTAGAAACAAGAGACGAAGGTATTAATAATAAGTTGGGTGCAGGTTGGGCAACTGGTAATGGGTATGTTATTGGATTTGCTGTAGCAGTAGAAGGATGGCAAGGTTATTATCCTTTTAAACATTTTGGTGGTGGTAATATGATTGAACCACAAGTAATTCAATACATGAAAGATGTGTGTAAGTTACCTTCAAGAAAAATATTTCACAATGGCCAATACGATATAGGTTGGTTAGAACAAATGGGTATAAAAGTAGAAGGTGAGGTAGTTGATACAATGGTTACAGCTGCTGTAATTGACGAGAATAGATGGTCCTATAGCTTAAATGCATTAGCTAAAGATTATCTTGGTGAGCTAAAGTCCGAACAAGATCTTAAAGAAGCTGCAAAAGATCACGGCATAGATCCTAAGGGAGAGATGTGGAAGTTACCTGCAGAGCATGTTGGTTTTTATGCAGAGCAAGATGCAAGGTTAACTTATCTTTTGTGGCAAAGATTTAAACCAGAAATCACGAATCAAAATTTACAAACGGTATGGGAACTTGAGACTAAACTATTACCTATCTTAATTAAGATGAGGCAGAAAGGTGTGAAAGTAGATGTTGAAAAAGCTCATAGATTAAAGAAAGAATTTCAAGCTCAGGAAAAAGAATTTTTAACAAAAATAAAAGAATTATGTGGAAAAGAAGTAGATATATGGGCAGCAAGACAAATAGGCGAAGCCTACGATAAACTAGGGATAGATTATCCACGTACTGACAAAACTCATGAGCCATCTTTTACACAAAATTGGTTAGCTAATTCGAAACACGAAATTAGTAAATTTATAGCACAGGCCAGGGAGATCAACAAGTTTCATGGTACATTCTTAGACTCAATATTAAAATACGAACATAAGGGAAGGATACATGGGGAAATTAATCAGTTACGTTCTGACAGTGGGGGGACTGTCTCTGGCCGTCTGTCTATGGCTAATCCTAATCTTCAACAGTTACCCGCTCGTAATAAAGACTTTGGACCAAAAATCAGAGGTCTCTTTTTACCCGAGCCAGGTTGTAAATGGGGAAGTTTTGATTACTCACAGCAAGAACCAAGAATGGTAGTACACTATGCAGCCTCTATTGGTGAGGGCTATGAAGGCTCTAATGAACTAGTAGAGGCGTATACAAACTCAGAAACTGACTTTCACCAGACTGTAGCCGATTTAGCAGGCATAGAACGAAAGCAAGCAAAGACAATAGGGCTAGGATTAATGTATGGTATGGGGAAAAATAAGCTGGCCAATTCTCTAGGATTATCAACTGAAGAAGCATCAGCCCTAATAGCAAAATATAATAGAAAGGTTCCATTTGTGAAGTTATTATCTGATAGATGTATGAAGAAAGCAAGTGATGAAGGTGTTATTAGAACTAAAAAAGGAAGAAAGTGTAGATTTGAAATGTGGGAGCCAAGAGACTTTGGTATCCATACAGCTGAAACTTTTGAAAATGCTTCATCAAAATATGGTCGAAGTAATATTAAAAGAGCTTTTACTTACAAAGCATTAAACAGATTAATACAAGGTTCTGCTGCTGACCAAACGAAACAAGCTATTGTAGCTTGTTATGAAGCAGGTCATTTACCTAAAATACAGATTCATGATGAACTTTGTTTTGATGTAGAGAATGAAAAAGATGTAAAAACAATTAAAGAAGCAATGGAAAACTGTATGGAGTTCAAAGTTCCAAGTAAAGTTGACGTTGCGTTAGGAGATGATTTTGGACAAGCTTCATAAAAATATAATTGCAGGTTTTGGTGAAACTATTTGGCCTTTATATACAATATTTAAAGATAGATTAGAACTTAGAAAGTTTGAAGATCTTAAAATGATTCACGGAACTCATGCAGAGTTTAAAGCTACAGTTAGATCTGATATCGAAAAAAATGGATTACTGTGTCCAATAGTTATAGATCTTAAAAATGAAATTAGAAATGGTAATCATAGATTTAAATCTATTAGAAAACATGGTGATGCTAGTTTCTTTTATGTTGCTAAAACAGATCAAGAAGTAAATTTCTTCTCAAGATTAAATGTTTTGACCTGGGAACTTCACCCGGACATGAGTAAAATTATGGATAAATTGTGGGAAGGTAAAATGAAAAAATACACAGAAAAAGTTCCGCATTTATTTACCGAGAATATTAGAGCGACAAATATCCTATAACAAATTAATGTTTTTTGAAAAAAAAATAAAAACTACTAATTAAGCAGTTTTTTTATAAAGAGTTTTTGCATCAATTACACTTTGGTTGTTGATTGCAACTCTTAGTTCTTTAATTTTAATATCGATCCACTTCATGTCAGTAGTAACTCTACCCTGTGACAACGCTTGGCTGGCCCATTTGGACTCCAGCTGTAGCTTCTCCGATATCAACTTTTGCAGTGCCATTATCTAGCTCCTCATAAGTAAGATGGAATCGACGTTTACCACGACCGAAACCATCGGTTTCTACAGAATATTTTTTATCAATCATATTCTGCGTGAAGCCTTCTATCGCATCCTCATCATTAGCAGCGTTTACGACACTAGTAAAATATAGCCCAGCTGCGTAACATTGAAAACGATATTGCTTCATAGGATAATCTTATCAACTATTTGGTGTAAAATCAAGTGTTTTGTTTAGACTTGTCAACAATGCAGTTCATTTTTAATTGAGTGATTTGGATACCTTCAGAGGTTAAATTAGTCCCCATTTCATTGACTTTTTTGTATGCCAGGTCCATACAAGTTTTTTCATCATAATATTTAATCGGATCTTCATGAATGTATGCACACTTCTCTATACCTGAAAAAGGCTCTAAAACGCATAAAATACCAAATAAAAAAAATTCTTTCATAAATTATATTACCATAAAATACAGCTTGACATATGACATGGGATTTCTTATATATATGGGATGAAAAATAAATGTAAAGAAGGTTATGTTTGGATTCATAAATTTGGGGAAAAAAAACCTAAGAAAATACTTATTAAAAAATTAATACAAGCTGTAAACAATGAGTCTTTTACACAAAAATTTTTTTTAAATGAGAAAGACGCAAAAGAAAGTATAAAGGAGGAGAAAACAAATGAACTTAAAAAGTAAATCAAAGTTATTCAAAGCATTAGTTGAGAAGATAGATATTGCTCTATCTGAAGGAACTAATTTTGATGAGATAGCTGGTAAATTAAAGAACGTACATATTAAACATAAAGATGTGTATGAAAAACCATTACACACAGATTTGTGTACGATGTTAGCAATGAATGAATTGGAGAGTAGATGAGTTGGATTCATTTAATAATTGGAATAGTTATACTTACATTATTATTTCCAAAACTTGCATTAGTGATAGGAGCATCAATATGGCTACTTTAAAATTTAGCGAGATAGATTGGAAAGATAGACAGTATCAAGCGCATGCAAGATTGACTAGAAAAAGAAATTGGGATTTTAGCGACAACAATCCATACTTCGAAAGAATGATGATTGTATTACCAGATCCAAAAATAAAAACTAAACAACAAATGAAAGAGGAGTTAAAAAAACATGGATATAAATAAATTTAAATCAGTAGCAGTAAGAAAACCTGATTACGATGTCTTACAAGGACTTTGCAATCAAAAGTTTAGGTCCCCTGCATCAATGATTTCAAAACTTGTAAATGAATATGTTGAATTTCAAGCGTTAAAAAATAAAATGACAACAGTTGAATACAAGGAACATATTTTAAAAATGGATAAAAGTTTAATTGGAAAGGAGGATTTAGATGGACGAAGTAGCAAAGCTAAAAGCAATAATAGTAAAGTTAGAAAAAAACTTAAAAGAAACACAAGAAAGTCTAGATAAGCTCCAACAAAACGTAATAAAAAGTTGTGATGATGCGATTGCAATTATGCGAGACGCTGAAAATTATCATAAGTTTGATAACATGGAGAAAAAACAATGATGACTGATAAAGATTGTATTGATCTTAATAAATACATTGATGATTTAAAAACTAATACAAGAGAAATTAAAGTTAATAACTTTATTACCCATCATGTTCATCCACACAAGAATGGTCACGATATTCTCATTTTAACTGGCGATGAGAAAAATTTAGACAATGTCGTAGTACAGAAGTTTAAATGTAGGTGGCCTAAGAATAGAAACCCTAGAAAAAAAGGCTTTACTCATGGCTAAAAAGAGATATAAAAAGAAAATGAAATACGGTGATCCTTACAAAATATGTGCTAACTGCAAAGGGAATGGATTTGTTAGAATAATTCCATACTCAGAGACGCAGACATGCAAAGAGTGTAATGGAGCAGGTCACTTTGAAACCGATAAAATAGTCACGAACCAAGAACCAGCAACAGTCTCAACGGCCTATGTGCTTAAATTAATTGATTTGTTGAAGGAGTTCATAAGTGGCAAAAAAAACACCATCCATTAACCCTTTTATGGGGTCCCTGCAAATTTTAGCAGGGAAACTAACCGATAAAGAATATAAAACCGTTACAACGAGTATGTTTCGTTTGTATATGGGCGATAAATTAGGATACAGAGAAAGCTTTGATCCACAGTTTATGGCTGATATTAATGCTGTCTGGCAATTTAGAAAAGAAAAAAAATTAAAAACACAAGCTAAGCTTTACAAATTAAAGGTCATCAAAGGTGGAAAAGATGCAGGTAAATCAATATAATAAGTCTATGGCGAGAGATATTTTTTTAAAAGAACCTGACCAACCAAAACATAATGGAGAGGATATACACCAAGTTATTGATGGTGTACATATTGACTATGAACATTATAAAAAAAGTCGAGCTAATATAGATCAAACTATTTATTACCGTGACTTACTCTCTTTCCTTATTAAAACTTATGGGCACTAGCTTCGCAACGCAATTATTAAGCACTGATGTTGAGCCCGAAGAAAAAATGTGGCGTGGTGTGCTTGTTAACGCCATAGAGGACGCTGGATCAAAGTCCCAGGACCGAAAACCTTCAATATATAAATGTGATGCTCATGACTGGATTATGTCTAATGTGACTGATTTTTACACGGTAT
>Ga0222719_10004008_pt1 | contig 12991 bp, 29 predicted proteins | sample C33_34DmetaG_FD_165039 | JGI IMG/M metagenome (GOLD analysis project Ga0222719, IMG submission 165039) | Estuarine water microbial communities from San Francisco Bay, California, United States - C33_34D | ecosystem: Environmental > Aquatic > Marine > Unclassified | place: USA: California...
GGGGCGATCTCTGAGGTCGCGCTGCCGGGTGCGTTCGAGGATGTCGGGAAACCATGGATTGTCCCGCCAGTTAATCTCGGCGATTTTGACGAGCGGGTCGGGGCGGGATTCACGGAAGCGCAGGTGGGTTGACGATCGTTTGGACTCGGGGTTCCACGTCACCCACAGCTCGGAGTCTTCCTCACGCAGCGTGGGGATGAGTTTGGTCCATGCCTCATCGGTGACGGGCTCGGCCTCGTCCACCCAGCACAGAAGGATGCGGGATTTTGACTTGATGCTGTCTATGCTGCGATCCAAGCCAGTGAAGCTGTAGTGAATGCGTCCTGACTTGGTGCGAATGTATCGTTCGCCAATATCGAAGAAGGCTTCGAGCCACGCGTGTTCGCGGATGGCGGCCTTGATCTCTTCTAGGGATGAGTCTTCTAGGGAGTTCTGGAACTGGCGGCCGCAGAGGATCATGCCTTGCCGCCCGGCGCTATCCCATTTGAGGGCTCTGATGGCTGTCAGGAGGGCAAAGGTGCGTGTCTTGCCGCTACCACGTCCGCCGTAGGCACCGCGCACGTCTGCTGTCCCATCGAAGACGGGCAGGAGCTTGGGCGGAATCTCAATTTCTATCCTTGCCACCTGCGACGAGCCTGATCTCTGTGATCATTTCCAGCGGGTTGTCTGGGTTGCCCGTGTGTTCGACGCTGGACAGGTCGGGCAGACATTTTTTGAGCAGTGCGAGGGCTGCTTGCACCTGTGTGGCGCTCATCTCTCTTTCACCCTCGATGTGCTTAAGCAAGTAACTGAGTATGTTAGAGTTTCTGATTTTATCTCTGTGCTCTTCCGTCAGCACAACGCCCTTTTTGCGGCCGCGTCCTCTTTTAGCGGCTGTCATGGTGTTCTCCTGTTACTTTGTCAGCCAATACGCGCCCGCAAGATAGGCGAGTTCGACGTGTCCCGGTGGGCGGACCGGTAGTGACACGCCGAACATCGCCAGCACTACGACTGCGATCGCTGCCAGTAGAGTGACGAGCACGCCAAGCCGTAGATATTTGACTGCAAGCTGAAGGAATTTGTCGATTGTCATGGAGTATTCCCCCGCCCGATACTCCGCACCAATGATCTGTGTGTCTGATTTGTCAGTCTGTGTCAATGTTCATTCTGTTGCCTTTTTGAGACAACGGTCGGGGCTTTTTGTGTCTAATGCCAAGGGCTTCTTCGAGTTGCATGGCGTACTGTTTCAAGTCTTGGTGGTCGATGACCAGTTCCATGTATCTCTCGTCGAATTCTTCTCGCTTATCGTCATATCGGCGTTGCAGTCGTTGAATTTCGTTCTGCGCTCCCCTGATTGCGACGTCCCTGGCACCTAGATCGCGTTCCAATTCTCTGACCTTGGCTTTGAGCTTGGTGATCTCTTTGTGGGGGTCTGGTGGTGGCGGGACTGGCCGTGGAGGTCGTTGTGTCTTGGCGTTTGGCGTGTGCCGTGCGTTGGCTCTACGTTTGAGGTGCTTGGCAATTGTTGGTATGTCGGCCTCTTGGCGCGATATCCATAGCTCAATGGGGCTGAGTTTTCCTTCGTTTTCGTCTCGTTCCGCCCTGAAACACATGCCCCGTGCGCGTTCAACGGACACTTTGAGACATTCGCCGACCTTCCTGTAGCTGTACCCGTGCTCTCTTCTAATTCTCAGTGCGGCGTGCCTACGATGCCAGTGGCGTTCTCGTTCTGCTATGTGCGCTGGGACCAGGCCATGTTCCTCGATTTCCATCTCCTACCTCGCGAAGTGTTGCAGTTGCTCCTTGAGTTGGTCGATTTGCCGGTTTGCTTCCTTAAGGGCCAACGACTGCTCTGTTGCTTTGTCTGGGTCTATGAGGTGTCCTGTTGCTTCGAGAGCTTCCAGGATCATCCTGAGGCGGTTTACGGCCTCTTTGGGCGGGCCGCCGATGTCGTTCTTGAGGACTTCAAGAAACATCGGCAGCATGTCGTCGGCGAGGCTCATTGCATTGTCTCGTCAACGTCGCGGCGAATGGCGCCGCTCTTTTGAACCCATTCATCCATTGATGCCTCAGCCTCTTCTCTCGTATTGTATGGGCCGTCTACGCTCATCTCCTGGGCGGTTTCGTTCTCGTACACGACGAAATATTCGCCGGTCTTGGGGTCGTGTCCGATCCACGCGAAGCACTTGTGGTATTCGGACAGGTCGATAACGTCACCCATTGGTCTTCTCCGGGTATTTGCTGGCGATGTAGTCTCTGGCGATCTGGTCAATGGTCATGTCCACGGTCGTCCAGGATAGGCCGCCGATGTATTCCTTGGTCATTGATCCTATGACGGCGGCGATCTTGACGCCTTCTGTGGAGTTGTGGGTGACGCGAACGATGTGGGTTGGCACCACGGTTGCGAGCTTCTGCTCTGCCCGTTGGGCAAGTGATCGGGTTGAGAGTTTCATTCCCCGTACTCCTCGACCAAATCCTCATAGGCAATTTTCATGCAATTGATGCGAAAATCCACGCCCTCGCTTTCGTCTTCGACCCCTCCTTTGACAAAGCCTTCCATCATCAGGGCAATGATCATGTTCTGCTCAAACAATGTATAAGAATCAAGCAAGCTCATGAACGCGGTTGCAGCAACGGTGCATTTGTCACGCATCACCTGAGAGCTTACCGCCTCTGCGGATTCTTCGTCATTTGGGTGCCAGCTTTCGCGTGCTCGCACCAGTTGTTCGTACTTGTTCATTTGCTCATCCTCTTGCCCATCTTGAGGTAGCCATCGCGGCGATTGATGTAATGTGTGAGGGCTGTGTTTACTATTTCCGTCATGCTGGTGTCGTCTATAGCCGCGTAATGCCGGACTTTTTTGCGCTGATCCTCACTCAACCGAATGGTAACACGGGTTTCTGTACCTTCGTATTTGCGGGGCCGTCCAAGCTTTGCATTTGCCATGTTTGTTGCTCCTTTGCCACTGTCTGACGATTCTTGAGTTTTAGACGCAAAAAATGTCGAAAGCAAGACTTTATTTGCTTGCATTACGTCCGACGAATCATTATATTCAAATCATCAGCAGAGACACGCTGATCGGAGCTGGACACGAACCCAGCCGGTACGGGGCCTGAAAGCACCCACTGCCGAGATACACTGCACAACGTAGGGCGATCCTGCCCGATATGGAGATGGAAGATGCGCACTACTCTTGCTTATGACGTTGCCCGGATTCAAGACGCTGCCAAACGCCGCGAGGCTGAAAAAGTTTGGAGGCGTTGGGCATATGGAGAACTTGGTTTTACCGAAGCAGCCATATGGATTGAGCAAATCAGCAAACGCTAACTCCCGGCGGTCCTTCGGGACCGCCCTACCTTGTGCAGCGTAACAATCATGGAGATGGAAACATGATGACGTTTACGATTGTGAAACGGCCGGTTGGTAGCAATGGCACGGACGGATTTTTCCGGGACGTGACGGTTGCCAGCCTGCGCGAGGCGGAGTTGATCGCCGAGGAGTTGTTCGGCGTCTGGAAGCCTGACGATCGGAAATCGTACAGCTTGCGCATCTACGGACCCCAGCGGTACGCGGGCGCGATCAGTAGCTTCTGCTATTTCTTCGGTGAGTGGAGTCATTCACCTGACTTTGACGAGTGATTTCGGCGGTGTGGCCATCGGCAACGGTGGCCCATCCCCTGCAATCACGCAGGAAATGGAGATGGAAACCATGATGACGCTCTTTATTGTTCTGACTTGTATCATTCCCACCCTGACCGTTGCCCTGTTGGTAATGGCGACAGACACGGAGCTGTGATGGCCGATCTGGCGATCATTGTGTTCGAGGTTTTGCTGCTGTTTGCAGTGTTACGGATGAGGCTACGGGATGGAACGACGACGGCTAGAGCAGATCGACCAGCTAACGGAGATCACGAGGCTGGCCGAGGCACGGTATCACCGGGTGAAGAGTCTGGGTGATGACGTGATGGCTCGACACTATCTTCAAGTCGCCTCGGCGCTTCTGGCGCTCAAGGCGGAGTTAGTAAGGCGTGAGGATCGGCAGCGTAAGGCCCTGGAGGCTTTGGCTGCTGATCGGGTGTCTGTCTAGCGTGTTGGGCTCGGGAAACCGAGCCTTTCGCCCTGCACAGACAGGAAACACAACAGGAGACAGTGAGATGGATATCTTTGAAGCAATGCGACGGCAGCGCGAATTCAATATGGTTGTCGGTTCGTATTACTTTGTTCCCGAATGGGCTTGGCGGATTGACCACGCGCTTCGGGTTCATGGTCCGATGACTAATAAGCAATTGGCGGAGATTGTTTGTCGTCCTCCGCAGCGGACTCATGAGGTGGTGACTCGGATGCAGCGCCTTGGGATGCTGACGAAGCATCGTGAGGGGAAGAATGTGATTCTAAAGCTGCCAGAGCATCATTGTGCGTAACGGGGGAGGCTTCGGCCTCCTCTTTTTTTGTCTCGTTTCGTGAACGAAGTTCATTTCTCAGGGCTTGGTTTTCAATCTCAAGGTCGCGTGTGCGGATCAATGACTCGCGCAGCGTTTCGACTAGTACGTCATAGAGTTGGTGGTTATCCATGAGTTGTATATCCGAGTGTTAACGATCCGGCGGATCGTATGATCCGCAACGATCCGCCGGACTGTTCTACGATCCGCTCCAATGAAATCAATGACTTAGCAAGAGGAACGGATTGAGCATAAGCCTTAGAGCGGATTGAGCACATGGTTAGAGCGGATCGTGACTAACCATCTGGTCGGTAGGTGAGCCATACAAGCTTGAGGTTGATGTCCTGCTGCATGGTTTGGCTCCTGTGTTGACGCGCGCACTAATGCTTAGGCTGGAGGCCGAATTCGTCTTCGAGTTCTTTCATGAGCCGGGCGATGGCCTGGCTGTCGTGGCTGGCGCCGGTGCGGGAATAGACCACGGTGTTGGAGGTATGAGTTCCCGGCGGCGGCGCGATCGGCTCTGGCTTCAGCGGGATTGGCTCTGGCTCGTGGTTTTCGGCGGTGATGTAACGGGCGCGTGGGCGAGGTTGAGGCTCGACTATGGGTGCGCCTTTGAACTGGCCAAGCTCCCAGCCGAGGATTGTGATGAGGCCGGTCAGGAGGACGGTAAGGTAAAGCATGATGCTCTTGCCGCCCCACCAATCCACACCGTCGGTGCTTTCGCGGTCTAGTGTGAACCAGGCGGTGATGGCTCTCGTCTGGGCCAAGGCTGGGTTGGTCAGCTTTTTGTTAGTTTCGGCCTCAGTCCGTGCAATTTCGAGTTGTTCGCCCAGCGTTTTGAGTTCAGCGAGAATGACCTGTCTTCTGGTAGCATTGGCTCGCTGTGCCTCAAGGCGAGCGATTTCTCTACAGACTTGCTCCGAAATCGGTAGGGTAGTGTCGGTACACTGCTTAGTCCGAGCAAAAATATTCGCCCCGCGATCGGTCCGTTGCTTTTGCTCAGTGATGAGTGCCTGATACGTCTCCGGGCTTTCATACTTTGTCTTCCATGCAGTTTCGGCTCTAAGGTTGGCGATCGCTGTCTCCAGGCGCTTGGCCTCGGCGACAGCATTGTCGTGCAGCTTGTTGTCGTTGTAGACGCTGGTCATGTAGTGATCGCGCAGGATCGTGGCCGATGAATAATCGCTGACAATATTGAAGAATATCGCGATGCCGGCCATGGTGCTCGCCATGACGAAGCTGACCCACTCGCCGCGTTGGAAGCGTAGGGACGCCAGGCGGACGAGGAGGGACACGAGGAACGCGACGGAGGCGCAGACGGCGAACATGATGGCCGCGAACGGCATCTCCCCGAGCATCAGGGAATACCCGTAGTAGCCTGACAGGAACATACTCGCGCCAACGAGTATCCAGTTGCAAATTCTGAGTTCGAGGTTGTGCATATCAGCCTCCGGGGGTTCTACGCACAACTCGTTGCTTCTTGGATTTCCGCTCGGCTATCCGCTTACTAACTGATTTGCGCGGTTCTGTCTTGACGACCTTGCCGTTCTTCAATCGGTAGCCGCTGGGGAGCTTCATAGATTGCCCTCATGATGGCGTGTCCGATGAGTTCGGGGATTTTCGGGACGACGGCGTTGCCGAGGGCTTTAATGCGGTCCACTCGGTCGGGAACCCCATGAGCCACTCGACCCACGTCGGGTTCAGTTGTCCACCAGGAGACGCCACATCGTTCAGATTCGGGCTGAACCATTCCCCCGACTGTCTCATACGCGCCCGCCGACTTTCTGGCTTGTCTCCAGTACGGTAGTCTCTTCGTGTCGGTGTTGGCCACTTCTTGACTGCTTGCGTCAAACTCAAATCCCGGCTGCTTGGCCCGTTGCCGCCTTTCGGACCATCGCTGGCCCGCGGCGTCGGCCACATCTTCATTTGCCACGATCCATACCCTGTCCCGCCTATGAGGGGCGCCGACGGCCGAAGCTGGTATGCAATCCCATGTTGCATCGTACCCGAGCGCGGCCAGGTCTCCGAGAACGGTTCCCATCCCGAGACTAAGCAAGCCTGGGACGTTCTCCACGATGACGAATCTGGGTCGTAGTTCGCCAATGAGGCGCGCGTATTCACCCCAGAGACCAGATCGCTCACCTTCAAGGCCAGCTCGTCGGCCAGCGAAGGATAAGTCCTGGCACGGGAACCCGCCGCAGATAACGTCCGGGGTAATTCCGTCTCGTCGAAGAGTGTCGGCGTTGAGTCGTCGAATGTCGTCATAGATGGGCACTCCGGGCCAATGCTTGGCGAGGACTTTCTGGCAATAGGGCTCAATCTCGCAGAAGGCGACGGTTTGGAAGCCGGCGCGCTCCAGCCCGAGGCTGAAGCCGCCGATTCCGCTGAACAGGTCAAGGACGCGCATTATATTCCCGCCGGCACGTAGAGGCAGCGCGGCCCCAAAGTTGGATGAATGCAGGCGTGGTACTGACCATCTTGGCTTGGCTTGAAGTCTTTTGGAAAAAACCTGCCAATGCCGTACTGGTTGCGAGCCGTAACCGATCCGTCCTTGTTGATGTGAACCTTCGCCGGCGCACAATCTTTGCCACTACAACAATAAGGCGAATACCACTCGTGAGCCTGGGCACAGCTGCCCAGGGCCACAAGGATGGCGGTGATGAGGATGCCCGTGATGATCATGGCTTTCATCCCCGACCTCCCAGGATATAGTTCTGGTTGATGGTCTGATACCGGACGCGATCCAGCTCGGATTCCAGCTCCTGGATGCGGTTGATGAGCTTTTCCATCTCGTCGAGGGCACGCTCGTACATTTGTTCATAATCAATTTTTTCTGCAAAATTTATGATGTCCATGCCGTCGTCAAAAAATGTAGATGACGGTTTTCCATTTTCGTCATATGTCTGCATAATTACTTTGCTTTTCTTGCTCATTGATCATCTCCTAGAATCTCGGCCAATACCATTGGCCCGCCGTCTGTCACCTCAAATGCCCCGGTCGGGCGCATTCCAAGCTTAAACACCTCTGGACGCCCCATCACGTCCACATCCTTGCACTTGTCGATGTTGAGATAGGTTCGACCGTCCGTCAGGTCTGGTCGCCACACTGTCCAGCCGATGTCCGCCTTGTTCCCGTAATGGGCCGTGTCTGCGCCGTCATTGAGCGTATAAAGGTGATTGGCGTTGCGTCGGCTTCCTGAGTCCTTCGGCGGGTGCGCGGCGCAGATCATGAGCAGGTTGTGGTCGTCGGCGAGGTGCTTCAGCTTCATGATAAACTCGCCCATATAGTCCGTTTTCGACATGCCTTTCGGTACGTTGTGATCCACTTCGTTGACTGGATCAATAACCACCATGTCCACGCCATACACCCGGCAAGCATAATCAATATCATCGCAAAGCTGCTCAACATCCATAACGCGATGCCTTTCGCGACGAATGCCGCGAAACGTTGAACGTATCTCTCTCGATACACGATCTCCGTTTGGATCAACGTTATTTCCCATAGCGTGCGCCATATGGAGGCGAAAATCCCTTTCAAATCGCGCGGGCTTTTCCTCGAACGTCGTAAAACAGCTTTTCCATCCATGGAGCTTCCACATGTTGACTGCGAGCTGGCGAAGCAGCACCGACTTGCCCGATCCGTAAGGGCCTATGACTGGCATGAAGGCAGATCGAACGACGCGGAACCCATGACGATCTAGCAACGGGAAGCCTGTGGTGAACGCTTCCTGCGGTGGTTCTTCTGGAAGTGTTCCAAACTCAAAGACGCGGTTTCCATGTATGCGCCGAGGCGCTTTGATGATTTCCGCCAGTTGATCTGAGGGGTAGTTCCACGGCGCCGTTTCGAGGTCAACAATCCAGCATTTCGTGTCGTCGAGGGTTGAAGCGATCGATTCCCTTAGGCGTTCCAGTCCAGGTTCGAAGACGATCGTAAAGGTGTCGTAGGCGGTCAGCTCTTCTTTGATGTCGAACTTCTCCGCGTGCGTATTGTACGCATACAGGTCTTTAGTATCCGTCACGACCATCACATCGGTTTGCGGGAAAAGCTTGCGCACGGTCGTTTGCGTGCCTGGCGTGTCTACGATGATCAAATCCATCAGTTTATCCCCATCATCCGCATGATCTCGGTGCGGGATTTCCCTGCCATCTGATCGGCGGTCAGCTTTCCGGCACCGTTGATCTGAAATTCGTCCTGCCACCTGCTGTCATTCAACCAGCCCTGTGCCATCTTTGGGTTGGGGGCATTCTTGCCCCTCGATTTCATCCAGGCTCGATATTTCTTGGCGCCTTCAATGATTTCATCAGGCGACGCACGTTTGATGGCCTCAGCCCAAGCAGCCTCAGCCTCTGTCCTGCCCCGCTTGTCGGCAAATGCGTCCCAAAACTCCTCGAAGCGACCATCAAACAAATGCAGTTCTTTCTCCTTCTTCTCTTTCTTTTCCTTCTTTCCATTCTTATTTGTGGTCACTTGCTGGTCACTTGCTGGTCGGTTGCTGGTCAGTGGCCGGTCATCCGCTGGTCGCTCACCCTGGAAAAGGTCATAATTACAGACGGTTAACTTGGTCACTCCCTGGTCGGTTTCGACCGATATCATCTCCTGCGATTCGAGTAGTTGCAAAAACGTTCGAACCCGCCGTTCCGTCCACATCCATTCGCGCGAAAGTCGGCCACGGCTGGCGATCAGTTGGCCACGGCTCAGATTGATCATTGAAGCCTTGAACCGCGTCACGCCGTCGTCATGCCGTGCGAACGAACAGAGCCAGCGCCAAGCTTCTCGCTCTGTCATTGGCTCCTTTTTGAACAATGGGTGATCCCACAAGCTTCGATAGTCTTTGACCCATCCACTCATCAGTCTACCCGTCCAGTGAAAATGTAGATGATCGACGGCGTCTCCCAGATGGCAAATCCGAGGGCGTCCATATCATCGAGGGTTTGGTTGAGGCTGGCCCAGGTGTGACCGGTCCAGAGGGGGGCATCGCCAACCAGAATGTCTGGAGACACGAAGGCAATCGCCGGAGGTGTGGCGTTTTTGCTCTTGTGTGATTCGGTGGGATGTTGCATATATCAATTCCCTTCTTGGGGTCCAAAATGGTTTCGTTAGACGCGCAACCATGCTCTCTTAGCCCGCCGAGTCTCCCAGCTCGGCGGGTTTCTCTTATGCGGGTGTTCGTTCACCGCGACGAGCGTTTTTTTTAATCTTTGTGGATTTCGCATTTTGCGTGGGACCGCGCTGCAACGCATGAAGGAACTCCAGACTGATCTGCGGGAAGCCTGCCAGCGGCGCCATCACCACGATCTTCACGAACCATTCGTATGGAATCGCGTTGCGTTGCTTCCAGCTCGCGACGACGCCGTAGGTTGTCCCCAGGTCGTCGGCCATTTCCTGCGTGCCCCAGGCAGCCACTAAATCCTTGTGCGTGCGCATGTTCATCTCCTTCGCCACTGTCCGTCATATGCCATGTTCGTCTTTTTTTGGCAAGATGCTTAATTGGTTGTTGACAAGCATTGATAGAATCAGCAGGATGCACATGTCAGCAAATGAGCCGGCGGGGTCGCTGACTGGGGAAGGGGCTAATGCGGGGGACCGGGGGAGCCTCTTCCCCACCTACATATCCAAGGAGATGGAACCCATGGAAACGACTGAATGGATGACAGTGCCGCAATGCAGCGACGAGCGGCAGCAGAGTGCGCGTTACCTCGCGATCGAGGTGCGCATCTACGAAGAAGACGGCACGCTGTACGCTGAGCCGGTCTACTACAAGCTAATGGAAGACGGCACGTCAGCTGCCGCAATCCTGATGGATGGCTCTTACGCCAGCCGCGAAGCCGATCGGATGTGGAACTACATCAGGCTGCTTGTCGAAGGCGAATACACCGCCGACGTACTGGCTGACATCCGCGAATGGCACCCAACCTTTGCGCCCCTCCGTTACGAAGACCGTGTCCAGAAGCGCATGGATAACGAGTGGTATCGGCGCTCAGTCCTGTAAGGCAGTCCCCCATGACAGCCCTAGTAGCGTTGTTGGCGTTGTGTACCCTTGCCCTGATCGTCTGGCTTGTAACAGTTGGCTGGATGATCAGGGCCGAACTCATGGAGATGGAACCCAATGAGACACGTCCAAGACATGCCGGCCTCTATCGTGGTGGCGATCGCGAAGATTCAGCAGGCCATGAAGTCCGTCGAGAAGGACGGCAACAACACGCACGGCGGATACAAGTTTGCCAGCACCGATGCCGTCTATGCCGCCTTAAGCGCAAAGATGGGCGAGGTTGGTCTAACTATCATCACGCTGGAAGACCCGCCAGAGTTCAAAGTCGTTGACGGCCCCAAGGGTCCGCAGCGGTGGTGCCAGTTCACGTTTAGGTTTGTTCTCGCCACCGAAGACGGCACATGGACAGACGACCGGTGCTGCCGGACGCTCCATATGCAAATACTCGGCCCGCAAAGCTACATGGCGGCGCAATCGTATTGTGAGAAGGCATTCCTGCGCTCGTTGTTCAAGATACCGACAGGTGACCTTGATCTGGATCAATTGCCAGCAGGTGAAGAGGAAAAGCCCAAGAAGCGCAAGTCGAGCGCATCAGCAAAGCGTGAAGGGTTGTGGGAGGCTTTCATTGAGGAGATTGATCCCGTCGAGACTTTTGATCAAGTTCTTGAGTTGGAAATGAGGTTCAAGGAAGAGTTTAAGGACATGAACGATTACTGGCGTGGCTTGTTTTACGATCGCATCGAGAGCAAACGCGATGAAATACAGAAGTCGTTCATATGACGGACTCACCCCCACTCCAGATTGCGCACTGGCTGGACCGCGAGGCGGACCAGTCAGATACGAAGGCTGACAAGCTTCGCGAGGCGGCCCGGTGTATCCGGGAGCTGTTGGCGCAGGTCTCAACCAAATCACGGTCCACGCCGCAGCACAGGCGGTTCTTTGCGTTGATCAAGGCGGCATGGAAGCACTGGCCGGAGAGTCACGAGGTTCAAGCCGGCAGCCCAGAGGGTCTGCGCGATTACCTTCAGATCAAAGCTGGGTTTGGCATTCCTCACAAGATCGTTCGGGGAGATACAACCTACATATGGTTTGAGCACAAATCGATCGCCTACGAGAAGATGCCACAGGAGGAGTTCAGCAAGCTGGCGGACAAGGTTGAGGCAATCATCGTGGACACGGTCGGTGTGCCGGCGGACAAGCTGTTGGAGATGGATCGGACGGAAGTATGAAAGAAAAAAACCGCACGGCCACGACGGAGCCGCTGACAACGGGTCAACAAATCGTCGCGTGGTGGGAGACGAGCACGTCAGTGTCAGAGCCTGCTGATCTGGCTGACAGGATTGATGGCGAGATCGAACCCCTCCGCGCGGCGCTGCGGGAGATCGTGGAAGACAATATAGATTGGTGGGTAACGAAGAGGGCCAAGGAGGCGCTGGGCGAATGAAACGTAAGCTTGACAAGGAAAGATACCCGGACGTTGTTTGGCGTGTCCGGGAGCTTGTCAAAGGCGAACGCCCTGCTGAGGACGAGACAGAGCTGCATTTTGCCCAGTACTTTAAAGACAACCAAGACATCTGGTTGGCGTTCGTCCACTACGGTCATGAGTTGCGTGATGCAGGGAATGATGTCGGGTCGGCTTGGCTGATCGTGAACCGAATTCGATGGGACCACAGTCTTAAGGGTATCGACGAAAACAAGCAGTTCAAGATTAGTAACACCTACATCGCAATGTTCGCGCGGTTGTATATGGAAATGGGAAACTGCCCGCACTTCTTTCGCACCAAGCTGCGCAAGCCAGAGCAAAGGCGTTTAAAGGAGGCGGGGTTTGATGAGTGACTACCGCGAGAAGATCAATTGAGACCGGTCACCGACAAGAAGCTGATTGGACGGCTACGTCATTGCATTGAACAGGGGATGGGCTGGGAAGATGCGGCAATTTTCTGCGAGCTTCGAGCGACTGCTGAATTCCGCGCGTGCTACATTGAACACGCTGCACAAGCAGGTCGGAGAAGACACAATCGACTGGATGCACCGACTGGCAAAGATGGGCCTGACGATTGATGAGATCGTCAAAGTGACGGGGGTGCCTTATGAGTCTGTTCAGTATTGGTATGATCTTAACGGGTATTCTGATTAGTTTCGTGGCAGTGTTCGGATACTGCGCTTTGATGATGGCGAGGCGGGAAGATGAGGCAGGAATTCAGCCAGAAGACGAAGCTGGAAGCGTGGCGCCGGAGCGGGGGGCATTGCGCGTCATGCGGCAAGAAGATCAGGACGGGTGACGGCCCTGAATACGATCATATCATCAGCGATTTTTTCAACGGCGGCAACTCGATTGCGAATTGTCAGGTGTTGTGTAAAGCCTGCCACACCATGAAGACCGGCAGCGAAGACGCCCCAAAACATGCTAAGTCTCGTCGCATAGAGAAGCGATCAGCAAAGGCTGACCGACCTAAAAAGAAGATGTCATATAGGAAATTCGACGGGACACCCGTCTGGAGATAGCGCGCTTGTTAGCTTCCATCTCCCAAGTGCGCTCGCCCCCGGTGAGGTCTTGCTGCCTCGCCGGGGGTATTTTTATCACA
>Ga0222719_10004012_pt1 | contig 12982 bp, 9 predicted proteins | sample C33_34DmetaG_FD_165039 | JGI IMG/M metagenome (GOLD analysis project Ga0222719, IMG submission 165039) | Estuarine water microbial communities from San Francisco Bay, California, United States - C33_34D | ecosystem: Environmental > Aquatic > Marine > Unclassified | place: USA: California...
ATTTAATTATTAGAGAAATACATATTAGCAATAACAATAACATAAAAAAAATTAAAAAATATAATAAAGAACTAATTTACGAGGTGGTTAAATTATTTGAAAATTATATAACTACAGAAAAAATTAATCTTTTTAATATTATTAATAATAAAAATACGGAAATTACATTTTCTATGATTATAGATGATTTAAAAGATGCATGTGGAAAAATATCATCTTTAACAAAAGGTATTAATTATTTATCATCTACCAGTGATGGAGATTTAGAAGAAGATGTTAAAAAAACAGAAGAAGAAGAAGAAGCAGAAGAAGCAGAAGAAGAAGAAGCAAAAAAAAAAGAGAAAGGAAAAACAAAAGAAGAAAAAGATAAAGATAAAGAAGACGAAGACGAAGAAATTGCGAGTTTAAAGGAACTAAATGAGACGGAATTGGAATATAATAACGATGATGTTAAAGATATTTCTAGTACCGCAGACGAATTAAAAACTAGTTATCTTAATTTATTGAATGCCTATATAAATGAAGAAAAAATATCTATTTCTGAATTAATGAAGGAAATTTCTGAAGATACAACAACATATCAGGATAATATGAATGAAATAGATATTCATAATATAAATATTAGTATTTTACAAGAATCCGAAAGTATTTTGACAGAATTATTTGATGGTGGTGTTGGTCGTCGTCGTAAAAAAGGTAAAAAGAAGAGTGCGTGGTCGTAGTTATTTATATTCCATAGTATCACTGATATTCAAGTGTAATATTAATTAAATATAAAAATAATTATGTTTTTATATTTACATCTTTATCTTCGTCTAACTTCTCTATCCTTATATTCACCAGCATCAACTAAACAACGTGTAAAATCAGCTCCACCCCAAGTATGATCCATCGGATTAGGACTTAACTTGGAATGCACATCGCTGTGATATATCCGGTCAATTGGCGTTTCAACTCCAATATATTGATTTTGTTGGTCAAATCCAGGAAAAGAATTTTTATTAAAATGATTGGTTTCATGACCAGCATCAAGTAATTTACTTGTCATATCTTTATTTGGCGGAGGCATAATATTTAAATTCTTAAAATCGGGCAAGTGGCTGAAATCAGGGTTTAAATTTTGCTGGGTTATATACATATCAGGCAATCCGCCTTGCTGGTTTTCTGGGCCAGGTCGTGCTTTATAAACCGATTCACCTTGTGCGTTATACGCATGCTGTAAAAATAGAATCGGACACAACACTCCTTGACTGCGTTGCCATTCGGTAAATTCAGTATAATCTTCTAAATTATCAAACCGAATTGGATTTACGCCGGGAACATTAGCGCGTTTAGAATTATATAAGAAAAATTCACTTCCTTTTTGAATTAAAATATCGGGACAATTTTCAGCAACTTTATATTCTTCATCTCCGTTACTATTTTGATTATGTACAAACGATTCAATATCATTAGAACGATAAATGAAATAAAATCCTAAAAAAAATAATAGTAAAATAACAAATGATTTATACATATATATATAAAACCATATATAATTTTATATATGATGAAAAATTAATGTAGGTTATTTTTTAATCTCTAAATAATGTATAATGGTAAATAATAATAATAAGCTTGAAATTGCTTATGTAACAAGTAATGGCAAAGACGCGCAAGGTGAAACCATAAAAAATGACTATAAAAGGACAATAAAAGATGTAAAACAAATGTTTGATAATAAAAAACCAATGTTTATTGAATTTTATGCAGATTGGTGTGGACACTGTAAAAGTTTAGTGCCGATGTGGAAAAAGTTAATGGATAGTCTTGTAAAAAATAATTCTGATGAAAATATGGCACTTGTTGCAATTGAATCAAAAGTACACAATGATGCTATTATTACTGAAATAAAAGAAAAAGCGAAATTTGGTATAGACGGATATCCTACCGTTGGTGCTATTGTATTTGAAAATGGCACCCCCAAATTTAAATCCTATAATGGAGATAGAACTGCTGGACCAATGTATAATTTTATTGAAAAAGAGATTCTTAAAAAACAATCAGGTGGAGGTAGTAATCGCACCACTCGCCATCGCCGTCATCATCATAAAAATAGTAATAAAAAATCCAATAAAAAATCCAATAAAAAAACCATCAAGAAAAATAAAAAAACCAAAAAGCGAACCGTTAGAAAACACCGAACAAAGACTTACCGCAAAAAGTAAAGTAAGGTGGTATAATGATTTAATGTGACAATATCCTTAAAATATAAAATTGAATTAAATTAAAAATAATAGAAAGATTGTATTATATACTATATATCACAATCCAATAAAAGGATGTATTCCTCGTTCCGCTTGTTAACGTTTGAGGCAGCAGATGTGTTGTCTAGTTCATCTTATGATGATGAATCAAATGAAACTACATTTAGTATTAAAATGTTTGGCATTAACGAAAAAGGTGAAACTGTTTGTATTTATGTTACCGATTATACACCATTCTTCTATGTAAAAGTCGGCGATCATTGGACAAATACAGAAAAGGTCCAATATGTCTCGTATGTCTCTTCTTTACTTGGGGAACAATATGCAGATGCGATTGATTCTACTAAATTAATTAAACGTAAAAAACTATATGGGTTTGATGCAGGAAAACAATACAATTTCATTCATTTCAAATTTAAAAATGAAAGTGCCATGAAAAAAACCAAAGGATTATGGTATAATAAAGCAAACCCAAAAGGCGAATACCGGTTAGATCCCGAAGGATTAGTATTTGAAGGAGAATCAACTATATTATATGAAGCACAAATTCCGCCTTTATTACGTCTCTTTCACATTAAAAAAATTAGTCCATCCGGATGGATTGGATTACCTTGTAATAAACGCAATAAAGTGTATATGAAAAAATCAACATGTGATTTTGAATACAGTATTAAATATACCGATATTATCCCTCTACCAAAAAAAGAAACAATTGTTCCCTATAAAATTTGTAGTTTTGATATTGAAGCAAGCAGTAGTCACGGCGATTTTCCTCTTCCCAATAAAAATTATAAAAAGTTGGCGACAAATATCATTGATGTATGTAAAGCAACAAATACCTATAATACAGAATTTCTAAAGTCAATCGTTCTTACAGCGTTTGGATATGCCGCGACTACTACCACCAACAAAACAGTAGAAGATGTTGATATTGTTTATCCTATTAAATCTATATCACGCGCCAATGTAGAAAAATATTTTGATATTTGGATTAAAGTTAAACCAGCAACTTATAAGGACAATCTAGATATGGATGTAATGGATAGTGGTCTGACTAATATTAAATATGATACTACAAAAGAAACGAACGGCGATGATGACACCAATGACGCCAATGAAGGTGATGATATTAATGATGACAATGATGATAGTTTGACATCTATGCCTGTTGTTGAAGAAGTTAAACAATATGGCAGTGGTGGTGATTGGCGTCTAGGCCAAAAAAATAAACCAAAAGCATACAAGAAAAAAGGAACAATCATTGATTTGTTGCTAGATGAAGAGGCAACGCGCGATACAAAATTACTAGAATTAACGCGCACGTTAACTGATATTTTCCCAATGCTACAAGGTGATAATGTCACCTTTATTGGTTCTACTTTTGTAAATTATGGACAGGATAAACCATATTTGAATCACTGTATTGTGAAAGATACCTGTGCTCCTGTTAATAATGCTGTTATTGAAAGTTATAAGACCGAAAAGGAAGTATTATTGGCTTGGACTGAACTGATTCAACGTGAAAACCCTGATATTATTATTGGTTACAATATATTTGGATTTGATTACCAGTTTATGTATTTACGTGCAAAAGAATTAGGTTGTGAGTATGAGTTTATGAAACTATCGCGTAACAAAAATGAAATTTGTTTAAAAAAGAATTGGCGTACAGGCAAAGAAGGACTTGAAGAAAACACCTTAGTTATTGCGAGTGGACAACACGATTTAAAATTCGCAAAAATGTCGGGTCGTTTACAAATTGATTTATATAATTATTTTCGCCGTGATTTTCAGTTGACTCAATATAAATTAGATTATGTATCGGGCCATTTTATTGGCGACGGTGTTAGTAAAATAGAGCATTATGTAGAGGTAGATGATAACAATAATGAAAAAACGAATATACAAAAAACCAAAATATACAGTAAAAATTTAACTGGATTAGAAAATGGGAGTTTTATTAATTTTGAAGAAGAAGCACATTCAGTTGATTCTTATAAAGATGGTAAAAAATTTGAAGTGAGTGAAGTTGATTATAAACAAGGAACGTTTGTTATTCAAGGAAAGGAAGAACCCAATTTGGTAACTAAGAAAGTTCGGTGGGGTATGGCAAAAGACGATGTTACACCACAAGACATTTTCCGAATGACAAATGAAGGGCCAAATGAAAGAGCAGTAATTGCAAAATACTGTATTCAAGATTGTAATTTAGTCCATCATTTAATGCGGAAGATAGATGTTATTACGGGGTATATTGAAATGGCGTCCTTATGTAGTGTTCCAATTGATTTCTTGGTAATGCGTGGTCAAAGTATTAAGTTGACCAGTTATATTTCTAAGAAATGCCGTGAAAAAGGAACGCTTATGCCTGTCATTGAAAAATCAATGGACGATGACGGGTATGAAGGAGCAACTGTATTAGAGCCGAAATCAAATTTATATCTAGATACACCGGTTGCTTGTGTTGACTATAGTTCGCTTTACCCCTCAAGTATGATTAGTGAAAATATTTCACATGATAGCAAAGTATGGACACGTGAATTTGATTTAAATGATAAACTTCTTATTGAAACTGGTGAAAAGGATACAGTGTCCGGAAAATATATATATGATAATCTACCGGAATATGAGTATGTAGATATTACCTATAATACTTACAAATGGCAACGAAAAAATGGCAACCCGAAATCGGGAATGGAAAAAGTAAAAGTTGGATATAAAATGTGCCGATACGCACAATATCCAATGAATAAAGAAACAGGCGAAACAACACATGCAATTATGCCTGCTATTTTAAAAGAATTATTAGCTGCCCGTAAAGCAACGCGCGAACGTATTAAGACCGAATCTGATGATTTTATGAAAAATATTCTAGATAAGCGACAGTTGAGTATCAAAGTAACTGCTAATTCGCTGTATGGTCAAACCGGAGCAAAAACAAGTTCCTTTTATGAAAAAGATTGTGCTGCGTCTACGACGGCGATTGGTCGTAAATTGTTAACCTATGGAAAACGAGTTATTGAAGAAGCATACGCGAATGAGGTCGTTGATACTACTAATCATGGCAAAGTGCGTACTCGGGCGGAATATGTTTACGGTGATACGGATTCAGTGTTCTTTCGTTTTAATCTAGAAGAGTTGGATGGAACGCCTATTATTGGTAAAAAGGCATTAGAAATTACAATTGAACTCGCAAAACAAGCAGGTGAATTGGCGTCAATGTTTTTAAAGAATCCACATGACCTAGAGTATGAAAAAACATTCTTGCCCTTTTGCTTACTCTCAAAAAAGCGTTATGTTGGTATGCTTTATGAAAATGATCCTAATAAAGGAAAGCGTAAATCAATGGGTATTGTCTTAAAACGGCGTGACAATGCACCGATTGTAAAAGATGTTTATGGAGGTATTATTGATATTTTGATGAAAAGCCATAATATTGAAGATGCTGCAAACTTCTTGAAAGAATCATTACAGAATATGGTAGAAGAAAAATACGGGATGGATAAATTGGTCATTACAAAATCGTTACGTTCGGGGTATAAAAATCCTCAACAAATCGCACACAAGGTATTGGCGGATAGAATTGGTCGTCGTGATCCAGGAAATAAACCAAGCGTGGGTGACCGTGTTCCGTTTGTCTATATTGAAAATTCTAATAAAAAAGCTCTTCAAGGCGAGCGCATTGAAACGCCTTCTTATATTAAAGAAAATAACATCAAAATCAATTATTCATTCTATATTACAAATCAAATTATGAAACCCGTACAACAAGTATTTGCATTGGTATTAGAACAAATGAAAGATTTCAGGAGCAAGAAAGGGCATACATTACGTTCTTGGAAATCAGCATTAGAAAAGTTGCGCAAGGAATACCCTGATCCCGAGAAATATAAAGATAAAGAAACGTCATTGCGGAATAAAGAAGTGAAAGCGTTATTATTTGACCCTTATTTAAGGCACACAAATAATATTAAAAATGGAGATACTGCAATAAATACATTCTTTAAAGCGAAAGCGAAATTTTAAATATACATATAATACACTTTATAAATAATAATCGGTTAAATTCATCCTTCTTTCTTTATAAAAATTAATGTTTCTTTGTGGTTGTATACCAATTTTTCTTACTTCTGGAATAAATAGTTGTTTATGATATGTGTAAAATGTAAATTCTTCATGAAATCTAATATAGTTAAGGTACAGGTCCCAACTCATATTTAAATCTAGTAGTTTTTTAATACCTTCATTTAATATATATTTTGCCATTTCTCTGCTTACAATAATTGCATAACCGCCATATATAAGACAATTACATGATTTTACATTATTAAATATTTCAGTGGAATTTTCATTATGTAACGATTTATTCGCAAAATGATATCCTAAGTATATTAAATCTTTACCTCTTGATAAATTATCGCACATAATTAAGTGGTCCTTAAAATTTTTCATTGAATATATATCATCTTCAACTATTAAACAGTGTGTATCATTTGTGTTGTATACAAATTCATTTAATACTTTAAAAACCGAAGATATGAGTCCAATTACTTCTTTTCTACAATTTTCTTTACTGTCAATATACATAATCTGTCTACAATGTTCATGTATATGATAATCAGTGTGTTTCTTATTTTTTAAATTAATTATATATTCATCATATAAACTGTTTACGGTTTCATTATTTTCTGGTGTATCCGCAATTATAAATTCATAGTTATTATGTTCAATATAATTCATTTGTTTTATCATATTACACTTGAACATAACCTTTTCAGGTATATTTATGATATATGTTTTTGGTAAAATGTATTTACATTTACTTAATGTTTTGATATGTTCATTAACCACTGCTCTTAATTTTGTGTCTTTATTATTAAACCAAGAATTTTCATAGATTACCGAATTATCTTTATTATAAATATACGTATAATTATTAAAAGATGTATATGAGCCATTACTAAATTCAATTGCACTATATATTTCAGCCAAATCTGTTGAAAATGACAACCATTCATCGTTCATTTTAAATCTATCTTCGGGTATAGATTTAAATAAATACCCATACCCAGTTTTTAAATGATTCATTATATAACCGTCAATATACCTTAAATTATTATTTTTAATATCATCATCACTATAAACACAATATTCATTTTTATAGAACCTATTTTGTTCCTTTATTATAAAGTTTGTTGTAATTACTTTATAATTAGTTGTAGTATAATACTTATTCATATCATTTAATACATTTGTGTTTGATAACCAGTCATCTCCATCTAAAATACACACAATTTCTAAATCATTTACTTTTTGATATGCAATATATTTAGAATATGCTTGTTTCATATTTTTTTCATTTTTTATATATGTAAATTTGTGCTCAACTCTATATTTTTTTATTATATCAAAAAATAATTCTTCGGTTTTATCAGTTGAACAATCATTTATGTAAATAACTCGCCAATTGTTATAATTTAATTTTATTACACTTTCTAAATTAGCAACAATATTTTTTTCATTATTATAAGATGAAATAACAAAACAAAAATTTTTATATTTATTATCATTTTTTGGTGGTGGTGGTGGTTGTGGTTGTAAAGGAAATGGTTCGTTATATGATTTTATAAATGAAAACATTTATTTTATTATGAACTAATTATAAATTAATTATTGTTAGTTTACGAATAAAACTTTAAATTTATAATAAGTATAAGATATAATAAGTATAAGATATAATAAGTATAAGATATAATAAGTATAAAGTAATTATATTAAACATAATTTGTTTAATATAATAAACACTCGTTATGTCTTTACAATCATCCACATCAACATCAGATTCAAAATCATCATTTAATAAATACGAAAATCATGGTTTATCGGGACTAGCAAATCTAGGAAACAGTTGTTATTTAAATTCATGTATGCAGGTATTATCGCATACATATGAATTTAATGATTTTTTAAATAGCGGTGAATACAAAAAACGTCTTAAAAAGGTAGCCGATTCAATTATTTTATTGGAATGGGATAAATTGCGCGAATTAATATGGAGCAAAAATTGTACAGTTGCACCACATGGATTTGTAAAAAATATAAGAAGGGTTGCACAAATTAAAAAACGTGATATTTTTACAGGGTATGACCAAAACGATGTTCAAGAATTCCTCTTATTTATGATTGATTCATTTCATAATGCATTATCACGCGAAGTTGATATGGTCATTAATGGAAATTTACAAAATGATACAGATAAATTAGCAGTCACATGCTATACAATGATGAAAAATATGTATAAAAAAGAATATTCGGAAATTTTAAAAATATTTTACGGCATTCATGTCTCGGAAATTATTTCAAACACCACAAATGAAACATTAAGTGCCAGACCCGAACCATTTTCTGTGTTAAGTTTATCTATACCCCAACCCATGCCAACAAATAGCACAAATCATAATAAAATACCATCATTATATGATTGTTTTGATTTATATTGTGAATCAGAAACATTATCGCATGCGAATGGAAATGCTTGGTTTAACGATGAAACCAAAGAAGAAGAAGATGTTCAACGTAAAATAAGTTTTTGGAGTTTACCGAATGTGTTGATTATTGATTTAAAACGATGGAGCACAATGAATTTAAACAAAAATCAAGGAAGAATTGATATTCCTCTTCATAATGCAGATTTTTCAAAGTACGTGAAAGGATACAATCCCAGTTCATATGTTTATGATTTATATGCTGTATGTAATCATGGTGGTAGTTCGCGCGGTGGTCATTATACTGCAAACATTAAAAATGCGAATAATAAATGGTATAATTTTAATGATACTGCCGTTAACGAAATTAAAGAAGAACAGGTTATATCCACACAATCATATTGTCTGTTTTACCGCAAAAAAGTGTAATATAACCTATAAATTATACTAATCATTAAAAGTTATACACTAATCATTAAAATTTATACACTAATCATTAAAAGTTATACACTAATCATTAAAAGTTATTCTAAAAAAAAATAACATAATTAATATATACATATGGAACAAGAACTAATATTTGATAGATTTGAAGATAAAATACAAAATAAATACATTGGCACAGAACCGATGTTATTAATTGGTGTCATGGCCTTGATTATTATTTATTATTATTTATTTTCGTCTTTAGGAAACAATGAAGACGGAACTGCGTCGTTTATAAAGGTTATATGTGAAACCTCGTTATGGATTTTATTTATAGCAATGTTATTATTAAACGGTCTGACTTATATTTTTGGAATTGATATGATAGAAACAATAAAACACTGGCTTGGATATTACCCAGAACCGGTCTATGAAGAGGACGGGTCAGAAGTTAAGATAATGTTAAAAGATCAAGTATTTCATTTACCTGAAAATAAATATACATATCAAGATGCAAAAGCTATATGCAAGGCACATGACGCGCGTCTTGCTACATTTGATGAACTAAAAGAAGCGCATAATAAGGGAGCTGACTGGTGTACATATGGTTGGTCGGAAGATCAAATGGCTTTATTTCCAACTCAAAGAGAGAAATGGGATAGATTACAACGAATTGAAGGACACGAACAGGATTGCGGGCGACCTGGTCTTAATGGAGGTTACATAAACGATGAAACAATGAAATATGGAATTAATTGTTATGGTTCAAAACCTCCTATCTCTCCTGAAGAATCAGATATGATGCGTCAAAAACCATTTTATCATAAAGGTATGAAAGAATTAAATTTTGATAAAAAGGTAAGCTTCTGGAAAAATAAAATTAATGAGATTGAAATGGCACCATTTAATCACGATAATTGGAGCATGATATAAAAAATTACAAATACATAGCATTAACATTTTTAAATCAAACTAAATTTAAAAATGTTGAATAAAATAAAGTATTATTCTATGTTTAATTACTTAAACTCTTTTCTAATAAATTAATTAAGATGGCATATGTAAAGATATCTTATGGAGAAATTATAGATAAGTATACAATCTTAGAAATTAAACTAAAAAACATTACAGATGTTAATAAACGAGAGCATATTCAAGAAGAATTAGCGGTTGTATTACCTATAGTTAATTCATTGACAAAGGGAGATATATTGGAATTAACTCAAAATCTAAAATCTATCAATCAATCACTCTGGGTAATTGAAGACCAGATTCGGATGAAAGAACGTATATCACAATTTGATGAAGAATTTATTGATTTAGCTCGCAGTGTTTACTTGAAAAATGATGAACGTTCCAAGATAAAATATAAAATTAATATTTTAACACATAGCCCTTTAATAGAAGAAAAATCATACCAATCGTAAATCAAATGTTAAATCTTTTATTACATTATCCCAACATGAAATATGAGTTTGTCTAATTGTTTTAACATCAGGATACCATCGATTATCCATATATTTCCACCGCCAATCACAACCAATGGTTAACATACACCAGCACGGAACTTTCATTGTTCCAGCGAGATGAACCAAAGATGTATCCGTAGTGATAACTAAATCTACTTTTTTTAACAAAGTGACTGTATCTTTAAATGCTTCACCGGTATTATCTAATAACGAACCGTAATTCTTTACATTATATTTTTTTAAAATATTTTCTTCCTCAATTGATATATTTTTTTGAATAGATATGAATTCAACAGTATCTGAATAAGTTTGAAATAATGGTATTAATGCTTCTAACGGAATATAACGGTTAAAACGTTCCATAATATTGGTTTTATTTCCACACCAATTAATAATAACATTTTTTTTATCAGGATTAATAAACCTTTCTAATATTAGAGGGTTCCCTTTAATAGATTCTAAATAATAATCATTATAAATCATATCGTATGTTAATTCCAAATGTATAAATAACATGGTAATATTGGTATGGTAATCGTATTTTTTGGGGAATACCTTAAAAATAGACAAGCTTATTATCTCTAGATTGTTTATAGGAAAATTACCAAGTAATAAATGTTCTTGAAACAGCCAATACAAATTATCATTTATCATAAAAATAATTTTATTTTCAGGTTGAGATTCACAAATTCTCCTTATAAAACGCCCATACATAATTATATCACCGATACCTCCTGAATTATATATCAGTAATGTTTTATACCGATCATTTTTTTGAAAATATGACATTGTATCAGGCGAAACATTGGGACCAACAACTACTTGTAAATAAGGCATAAAAGGAGAAACTTTTGTATATTCCTTTTTTTCTAATAATGACATACAATATATCTTTTTAGCATGGTTTGATAATTCAATGTCAACTGATTTGTCTGTATGTGTCATTTTATTCACAAATGGATTTTCTTTCCCCATAGTAGAACATATTACTTGATAACCACAATACAATTGTAAAAAAAAACTAGAATTATTAGAGTTAGGGCGAATGTTATTGTATTTTTCAGCAAGAATTTTTAATAAGATATAACATTTTTTAAATTCACCTTTTTCAAAATGGTACATTGCTTTAGAAAACATTTCACCATCATTCATCTTAATATATTTTTATAAAATTATTACTTTAATAGATTTACATAGGAATTATTATTCTTCATATTTTATTCATTTAATAATATATGAAAATGTCTCATGAGCGTATAGAATTATCCTCATTTTTAATTATAATCTCTCTCGGTATACTCTTGTTATATTCTTATTATTATCTTGCAACCAATAATAAAAAGATTGTTAATGCGTTATGGGGTAATATTCGTAATATAAACCATTTAATTCCGGTGTATATTGGATCAATGTTTTTATCGGCAATTGGTTTTTTAGCTTGTCTTTATTATCTATATAAAACGAGTTCTCTTACAGCGTATGAGAAAAAAATGATACCATTATCATTAATGGTTATTGTTTTTGCATCTATTTTTTGGATGCCTTTATCATTAAATTATCTGAAATTAAATAATAAAACGAGTTTAAATTCGGCGTTCTTGAAGTATGCAATTATTGGTGTGTTAAGTGTTGTTGCGTTTTCGTCACTCTATTCAACAAAATTAATAAATGATATTAGAGAGAAAAGTTATACATCCGAAAAGAAATTAGCAACTATTGGAATGAGTTATTTTTTCATACATACCTTTTTCTTTGATAATGTCTCTTGGAGTTATAACTTTTTTTAAGAATAAAAAATAACTTTAATAATAGTATATTATAAATGAAACTCCTATTGCTAATAATAATAGTAATAATAATAATAATATGTTTATCATTTCAATTACCATATTCAAAAAAACATACAAAAGATACAAAACATACAAAACATACAAAACATACAAATAATCATAGTGTTCCATGTAAAGATAATTTAACCGATAAAGAATATTTAGAACATATGATACCCCACCATGAAGTAGCAGTTTTTATGAGTGAGCAATTGCTTAATAAAACTCAAAATCCAATTATTTTGAATATTTTGCGAAATATAATAAGAATTCAAACATATGAAATTGCTATGATGAAAGATGCAATGACAAATAACGAATACACTATAACGGATGATATGAGTAATACAAATACTAAAATGAATAATAAATATTATATTACACAAGGTGATTATGTAAAACCAAACACTCTTGAAATTTCCAATACATATTGTGATCCATCCTTTTTCAATATAACTCACGAATTACACGAAATGACTGATACTGCGTATATAAAACATATGATACCTCATCATCAAGTTGCCGTT
>Ga0222719_10004014_pt1 | contig 12975 bp, 12 predicted proteins | sample C33_34DmetaG_FD_165039 | JGI IMG/M metagenome (GOLD analysis project Ga0222719, IMG submission 165039) | Estuarine water microbial communities from San Francisco Bay, California, United States - C33_34D | ecosystem: Environmental > Aquatic > Marine > Unclassified | place: USA: California...
AGAATGTAATAAAGCCTAATAAACCTATTATTTGTCCTTTTAATTTTTGTGGGTGTGGATCCGATTTAAGGATTAGTAAATATGTCTAAAGAAAGCTATCAGCTAACACCCATCACTGGTAAAAATCGAGAAGATTGCTTAAATAAAATTATAATGAGAGGTGAAGTATTTGATGATCAATATCATTGGCCTAACCTTTGTAGGTTTTTAGACAAAAATAAACATTTATTTAATAATAAATATTTTACAGAAGCACAATCTATAAAAGAATTTCAAGGTAGAACTATTCCTTTCAAACTTTTAGACTCACAAAATGAGATTAGATTTACTTTTAAATCTTATATGAATTTATGTAGGTTTTTAGGACAACAACTAATTCATGAATATACTGGTGAGCTCCATTTTCCAGATAATACAGAGCTAACTCGCTGGGAGACAGGGCGTGAGATGACAGTCCACTCTGATAATTCGTGGCCAGATGGTGATAAAACAAATCATCCAACTAGTTTTAGAACTTGGTCTGCTATCTATTACGTAAATGATTTATATGAAGGTGGGGAGATTTATTTTCCACGACTAGATTGGGCTTATAAACCAGTAGCAAATACACTATTAGTTTTTCCTTCAGACGATAGATATGTTCATGGAGTGACTAAAGTGACTAAAGGAGAGAGATATACTTTTGCAATGTGGTATACTCAAGACTTTCAGTATCTTGAAATCTAGATACAGGTATGACGTAACGTCTAGGCAACTCCGTTGCCCCCGCTACGTCTCTACGAGACAGCGCTAACACACATGAGAGCGAGCGTTGTTCACCAGCTTTTCACCTACGGTGTACGCTATTCACTAGCTAGTGCAGATAAATTAGCATAAAAAATCAGCAACGGCAAACTAAAAAATATAAGGAAAACTAATGATAAATTCTCATTTATTAAGCCATTTCAATAATTCCACTCTTTCATATGATCTGGAAAAGTATCCTTTTCCTGCGTTAGTGTTAGAAGTTGTGAAAGAGCAATTTCCCCAAGTAGAAACGCTAGAAACTATTCATACAGTTGTGGATCCTAAAGATCTAGTTAAAATTACAAAGCATGTTCAAAAAAGTTTTGGGTCTAGTAAGTGGAGTAAGCTATTTGATGACTTTGCAGAAGAATATATTAAGCCTCTAATAGACAACAAGCCATACTTACTTAAGCGCTTTCCTACTCTTAACCTTGTGGTTCCTGATCAAACTAAAATTGGTAGGCTGTTAAACTTTCACAAAGGCACTTTTTATCAAAATGGGTTGGGTCAAGGTACTATCTGGATGCCCCTAACGAAGTGCTATGAGTCTAACTCTATGTGGGTAGTAGACTATGAAGAGTCATGTGAGATTAGTAAACACTATTTAAAATTACAGTTAGATCAGGTTCAATTTGAAAAAGAGTGCTTAAAACATGCTTGGCCTGTTACTCTTTCACCAGGAGAGGCTCATCTATTTCATCAAGAGCATTTACACGGTAATATCAATAATGAGACAGAGATTACTAGACTTGCAATCGACTGGCACGTCTTAATTAAAGGTGAGCCTTTTCACCAAAGACTGCCTGGAGGGTTTTTTAGACTACCAGGCGACTATGTACAAGACCAGTTGAATACAGATACTTGTGTAATCTATACAAGCTGTAACTCATTTTTAGATAAAACAATTCCTAACTATTTACAAACCTCATTCATCGATCAGTGGTGTCAAAAGAATGACATAACCTACTCTATGCAACTATCTGAAAACGAAGGTGCAACTCATCTACCAATTTTAGAAGATGTAATACTTCAAGGTCATGACATCGTGATGTTTTCAATTCACTCACTACCAGAACAAGTAAGCAGAAGAAACTATTTGCTAGACCTCGCCATAAGAACTGGTGTAAAATTATACTTTATGAATGAGTATCTTTTACTAGGCAAAGACACTTTACCAAAAATCAATGAATATCTATCTTGGAGTACTCAATGACAAGTAAAGTTTTATGTTCAGCCGACTGGCACATCAATCTACATAAAAAGAAAGTTCCTTATGACTGGCAGGTAAATCGTTTCCGTGAAATGTTTCGTAAGCTTATTGCTCTTGAGGCGCAGGTAGATGTGCATGTGATAGCTGGTGACATCTTTGACAAAAAGCCAGAACCAGATGAGATCTCACTGTTCCTAAGCTATATCAACTCTGTTACAATTCCAACTCTAGTTATTCCTGGTAACCATGAAGCTACTCGTAAAGGAGAATCTTTCTTTGAACATCTTACCGAGAAAAACGCTATTAAAAATGAGAACGTCTCTGTATTTACTAGAAACGAACGTGCAACTGCAGGTGGTTTATCCTTTCAAATGTTTCCTTACGGAGAAGTACAGACAGATAATCTACCTGCCTATGTGGAAGGTGATATACTCGTTACTCACATTCGTGGAGAGGTTCCGCCGCACATTACGCCAGAATATGACTTTTCCCGTCTCGCCCCTTGGGGCCTATGTCTACTTGGCGATTTACACTTTAATCATCGTTATGGTGACACTAACTGTTACTACCCTGGTTCTCCAGTAAATACCACGTTTGATCGAAACGATAAACGTCAGTATGGGGTAGATATCTATGATATAATCGACTCTCACAACTATTCACGAGAGTTTTATGATTTAGACTTACCAAAGCTACTCCGTCGTACCATCCAAGCGGGAGAAGAGATGCGACCTGATAGTCGTCACCACGTTGTATACGAAGTAACAGGTAATATCGATCAGTTATCTAAAATAGAAAGATCTGATCTATTAGATAAAAAGGTGGTTGAGAAACCGGCTGAAGACGCAACGCTTGACCTTAAAAACAAAACAATCTTTGAAGAACTTGAGATATACCTTAACCATATCAAAGTAGCTGACACAAATAAAGTTATAGATGAGTTTAAGAATCTTGGAATCACTTGATCTGTCTCTAAACCGCACATATTGGATATATGAGAAGAACAATTCAATCTGGCGTCCTGATGATTTTGACTGGGATTTTGCTGGTATGCATAGAGGTGTTAAAGTATCTGTTCCTGAATACTCAAAAAGAAGTAGTAGTCTTTTAGGTGACATGCAAACTCTAGTTAAAAAGTTTCACGCAAGGTATAGAGGTGATTATGTTATTACAATGAGCGGAGGCATAGATTCAGAGCTAGTAGCTGAAACATTCTACCAACTAAATATTCCTTTTAGAGTTGTAATTCAACGTCTATTAAAAGGAATGAATGATATAGATATTATGTATGCAGTCAAGTTTTGTAAACAGAGATCTATTCCTTACACTATTATAGGTCTAGGTTTTGATAAACTAGTAAAAGACGTAATTCCTGATGCGTGTACCTATGGACAGTTTTCTGCGTCCTACTCTCAAATGGCTTTGACTAATCTATTTAGATATGTAAAAGACGAAGAAATTATAATTTTTTCTGGTCACAATCCTGATTTTGATTCATATGTAGGCATAGGTTGGAACGAAGACTCACCTAATCTAGTAAAATACGCTATTGCAAAAAAGAAAAAGTTTTTTACTTTTACATCACTAGAACCTATTTTCATGCACTATGCAGCCAACTATGATCCTAAACAACCTGGATTAAAAGATAATGATTTTATCTACAATGAATATCCTCAATTGCCTAGAAGAAAAAAACTAACTGGCTGGGAATACGTAGATAAAGATCAACAATATGATATCATTGAAACTGTCAATCAGTACTCTAAAACACTATTTACGCCTTTTATTTCTTGGCAAAGATTCAAAGACAAGTATGACGAGGGTTGGCCTCTTAAAAAAATTCATCAGCTAAAGAACGGAATGTTATAATGAGCAAAATCACTCTAAAAAAATTAGAGTTTGATAACATGTTTTCTTATGGAGAAAACAACTTTATCGAATTGAATAAAAGTAAAATCACTCAACTCACTGCTCCCAACGGAAGTGGTAAATCATCTATTGCTATGATCATCCAAGAAGCTTTATTTAATAAAAATGTTAAAGGAATAAAAAAGGGTGATATCTTAAATCGATGGTCTAAAAAGAAGTCTTGGAAGGTATTTTTAGCTTTTACGCAAGGACAGGGAGACACAAAAGTAACCTATGAGGTCCAAGTAACAAGATCAGGTGCTCAAACCAAAGTTCAGCTTTGGGAAGATGGTGTTGATATCTCTGATCATAAAGTTCTAGATACATACAAGGTGTTGTCTGATATAATCGGTCTAGATTTTGATGTGTTTTCTCAACTTACTTATCAATCATCCACTGATTTACTAGAGTTTTTAAAAGCTACAGATGCCAATCGCAAAAAGTTTTTGATTAATCTTTTTAACCTAGAAAAATATATCGCAATCGGAGAAAAAGTAAAAGCTAAAGCTACAGAAGTAGATAGAGAGCTAGTAAAGCTTCAAGGAGAGTTAAAAACAATAGAAGATTTTCTTGCTATTACTAACATACCTTCAAAACAAACTGAAATTGATGTACCAGAAGTGGATGAAAATCTTCAACAACGAATAGGTATTTTACATCAAGAACTACAAAACTATGACTCAATTTGTAAAAAAATTGATAAGAATAATATGTATATGGAAGAACGCGACAGTATCCAATTCGATGCTGGGCTAGTTGAGCCTGCGGAATTTGAGTTTTGGGATGAATATCAAACTCTAAAACAAGATCTTATTATGCTAAATAGGGATATATCTGAAATAGAAGATGATATTGCAAATATTAGGGTAAATGATACTTGTCCTTCTTGTGGTCAAAAAATTGATACATCACATCTAGAAAAACTAAAAGCCGACTTAAAAGACCAATTAAATACTAAAACTACACTTCATCTAGAAGGTATGACTAAAGCAACTAAATGGAGTAATGAAATTAAAGTGATTGATCAAAAGAAAAAAGAGTATACAGAAAATAAGAGAAAAATAGAACGATTCGAAACTCTTATCCAGCTAATTGATTCTTCAGTTGCTAGCTCATATCCCGATTTTGGAGATATTCAGAATCAGATTAGTTCTTTGCGTAGAGAGTTTTCTAACCAACAAGCAGCAGCAAACGAAGCTCAAGAACACAATAAATCAGTTGGTATTCACAATGCTAGAGTTGATGCACTAATTGACCAAAAAAATGATTTTTCTATTAGACAAAAAAGTGTGAAAGATGTTACTCTATCTAAATCAAATCAGATAAATTCTTTAAATATTCTTAAAAAAGCGTTCAGCACGTCTGGCATCGTAGCTTTTAAGTTAGAGAATTTAACTAAAGAGTTAGAAAACTCGATTAATTATTACTTATCTCTTTTAAGTGATGGTCAGTTTCAAGTAGAATTTAAACTTGATAAAGAGAAACTTAATATCTCTGTTATTAATAATGGCATTTCTACTCCAATAGAAACTGTGTCTGGCGGTGAATTTAGTAGGATTCAAACCTCTATATTGTTAGCTATTCGTAATCTGCTATCTAAACTAGGCGGTAGCAGTGTTAACCTATTATTCCTTGATGAAATTACAGGAGTTTTAGATGATGAAGGCAAAGAAAAACTAATAGAAGTTCTGCAAAAAGAAGACAATCTAAATGTTTTCTTAATCTCTCATGATTTCACTCACCCACTTATAGATAAAATATCTATTGTCAAAGAAGATAATATTAGCTGTATTCAATAAGGATTTAATATGACAGAAGTTATAAAGCGAGATGGTTCTAAAGAATCGCTTGATATTGAAAAACTACATAAAGTAGTCTTTTATGCTTGCGAGAATATTAACGGTGTTAGTCCTAGCGAGGTTGAGATTAAAAGCCAAATTCAGTTTTTTGATGGTATAAAAACTTCTGATGTTCAAGAAACACTTATTAAATCAGCAGCTGATCTAATCTCTGAAGATTCTCCTAACTATCAGTGGGTAGCTGGACGACTTATAAATTATCACTTACGTAAAATGGTTTATGGGCAGTTTGAACCGTGGCCTCTTTTAGATCTTGTTAATAAAAATATCGAACTAGGTCTTTATGACTCTAGTATTGTTGAGACATATTCTAAAGCAGAATTTAATAAACTTAACAAATATATCAAACACGAAAGAGATGATACTCTTACCTACGCTGCTATGGAGCAATTTCGTGGTAAGTATCTTGTTCAAAACCGTGTTACAAAACAAATTTACGAAACTCCGCAAATAGCATATATGCTTATAGCGATGACCCTTTTTCAGTCTTACCCAAAAGAAACAAGACTAAAATGGGTGAAAGACTATTATGATGCAATATCTACCTTTGATATCAGTCTTCCTACTCCTGTTATGGCAGGTGTACGTACTCCACAGAGACAGTTTTCTTCATGTGTCCTTATTGAGACGGATGATTCGTTGGACAGTATTAATGCTACTACTAGCTCTATTGTTAAGTATGTCAGCCAAAAAGCTGGCATCGGCATCGGAGCTGGACGTATCAGAGCACTTGGATCTCCTATCCGAAGTGGGGACGCCTATCACACAGGAGTTATCCCCTTCTACAAGATGTTTCAATCTGCTACTAGAAGCTGCTCGCAAGGCGGCGTGCGAAACGGAGCCGCTACACTGTATTATCCTATCTGGCACCTTGAAGTCGAAGACTTGCTCGTGCTTAAAAACAATAAAGGAACGGACGACAACAGAGTCCGACATATGGACTACGGAGTGCAGTTTAACAAACTAATGTACGAACGTCTTTTAGAAGGTGGTAATATAACCTTATTTTCACCTTCTGATGTACCTGGACTATACGAAGCATTTTTTAATGACCAAGAGCAGTTTAAATATCTCTACGAAAAAGCTGAAGTACACCCAAACATTCGTAAAAAATCAATTCCAGCAATTGATCTGTTTTCGCAGTTTATAGAAGAACGTAAAAATACTGGTCGCATCTATCTCATGAATGTTGATCATGCTAATACTCATTCTTCTTTTGATGAGAAGCTTGCTCCTGTTCATCAATCAAACTTATGTTGTGAGATTGATCTACCAACAAAGCCATTAAATGATTTTAATGATAAGGAAGGGGAGATTGCTCTCTGCACTCTTTCAGCTATCAACTGGGGTAAAATTAATAAAGTTGATGATTTCAAAAAACCGTGTGAACTAGCAGTTAGAGGATTAGACGCTCTTCTTGATTATCAAAACTATCCTGTCAAGGCAGCAGAACTTGCTACTATGAAGCGGCGTCCTCTAGGTATTGGGATTATTAATCTCGCTTACTGGCTAGCGAAAAATGGTACCACTTATGAAGATCCAAATCTTGAACTGTTGGATGAATATACTGAGGCTTGGAGCTACTATCTTATCAAAGCATCTGCTGATTTAGCGCATGAACAAGGAGCGCCTCAAGGCTCTGTAGAAACTAAATACGCTAGCGGTCTTGTTCCTATTGATACTCGTAAAAAAGATGTGGATGAACTGGTTCCTCATGTAGAGAGGATGCCTTGGGATCAATTAAGAACACAACTACATAAAACAGGTATTAAAAACTCTACTCTTATGGCTCTGATGCCTTCTGAAACCTCAGCGCAGATTGCAAACGCAACAAACGGAATTGAACCTCCAAGATCTTTTGTTTCGATTAAACAATCAAAAGACGGAGTGCTTAAACAAGTAGTACCTGGAATTCATAAGTTACGTTCTAAATATAACTTATTGTGGGATCAAAAATCTCCAGAAGGCTATTTGAAGATATGTGCTGTATTGCAGAAGTATATTGATCAAGGAATTTCCGTAAATACAAGCTACAACCCTACATATTTTGAGGACGAAAAAATTCCTATGAGCACAATGCTTCAACATGTGTTAATGTTTTATAAGTTTGGTGGTAAACAGCTGTATTACTTTAATACATTTGATGGGCAAGGTGAGATTGATTTAGATAAATTAAATATAACTGATACAGTATCAGAAGAAATTTACGATGAAGGAGAAGAAGCATGCGAAAGCTGTGTACTTTAGGATTTATTTTATGGAGTAGTGGTGCGTTAGCAGAAACCACTCAAGACCACTTTAAAACTGTAATTAACAAATCTCCATACCAAGTTGAAGTATGTGAGGATGTAGCAGTCTCCGGGGATAAGACTGCGGATGTTCTGACCGGCGCTATTATTGGAGGCGCTTTAGGGAATAACATCAAAGGAGAGCAAAATGGGGGTGCTATTGGTGCTATTCTTGGGGGGATGCTTGGGCATGCAAATAGCTCTGCTACTGGAGGCACTAAACGCCAGTGTACAGTGGAAACAAGATATAATGAAGATAGATTAAAAGTGTATTCACACTCCACTGTTACCTTTACACATGAGGGTCGTACATATACTTTGAGATTTACAAAATGACGGTACTCAACAAAACTGCTAACCACAACCACATAACAGCAAAGATGTTTTTTGATGAGCCTCTTGGCATGCAAAGGTTTGACACTTTAAAGTATCGTGCTTTTGATAAACTCACTGATAAACAACTAGGTTTCTTCTGGAGACCTGAAGAAGTTGATATCTTGCGTGATGCTGCTGATTTTAAAAATCTCACGCCTCATGAACAACATATATTTACTTCAAATCTTAAAAGACAGATAGTGCTAGACTCTGTTCAAGGTCGTGCACCAGCAGAGTCGTTTGGATCGATTGTGGGTCTTCCAGAACTTGAAAACTGGATTATTACTTGGACTTTTTCTGAAACAATACACTCACGATCTTATACTCATATAATTCGGAATGTGTATGCGAACCCTTCTAAAGTATTTGATGAAATGATGGACATTAGTGAAATAGTTGATTGTGCGGATTCAATCTCAAAACACTATGATGAGTTAATTGAAAAAACAAAATTATATCAATTGCTAGGTGAGGGTACTCATAAAATCACTACTACCGATGAGCCAGAACTAATTGATGGCAGACCTGTAAGCGTTAGACAAAATCATAAAGAAGTAACTATCGATCTATATGAATTAAAAAAATTACTATATCTCTGTCTTGCAAGTGTAAATATCCTTGAAGGTGTGCGTTTTTATGTTTCGTTTGCTTGCTCTTGGGCGTTTGCAGAATTAAAAAAGATGGAAGGCAACGCTAAAATTATCAAACTTATTGCTCGTGATGAGAATGTTCATCTTGGGTCTACACAACAGATTCTAAAACTTCTTCCCCAAGATGATCCGGACTTTGTTAAGATCGTAAAAGAGTGTGAACAAGATGTCATTGAAATGTTTGTAGAAGCTGTTGATCAAGAAAAGCAATGGGCTAAATACTTATTTAAAGGCGGGTCTATGATCGGCCTTAATGCAAAACTTTTAGAGGACTATATTGAATGGATTGCTAATAAACGTATGACAGCTATTGGTATTCCAAGTCCTTATAAAGTTCCAAGAGCTAACCCACTTCCTTGGACACAAAAATGGATTTCGGGAGCCGAAGTACAAGTTGCTCCACAAGAAACAGAAATCTCCAGTTACGTAATTGGAGGAACTAAACAAGACGTATCAAAAGATACATTCAAAGGTTTTTCTTTATGATTGATTTAAATAAATATAAAGACTTTGTTAAAGAGGTTACAAGTCAAGAAAGTAACAATAAAAGACAGCTTACTCAAAGATTAGATGCTCTAGACGCAAAAGTAAACATATCTCTCTTGCTAACTGGTTCTATCGGACTAGCTAGTGAAGGAGGGGAGTTTAGTGAAATAGTTAAAAAATGTGTTTTTCAAGGTAAGCCTATGGATGAAGATACAATATTTCACATGAAGCGAGAGCTAGGTGATATTATGTGGTATTGGATTTCTGCGTGTAGATCATTAGACCTAGATCCTAATGAGGTAATTGAAGAAAATGTTAACAAACTAAAGGCTCGATACCCAGGTGGAGAATTTGATGTTCACTATTCAGAAAATCGTCAAGAAGGTGATCTTTAATGAACGTAATAGTATGGAGTAAACATAACTGTCCCTTTTGTGTCAGAGCTAAACATGCCTTAAGCGATAAAGGTATTGATTACGAAGAAAGACTTATTGGAGAAGATTGGTCTAAAGAGCAATTATTAGAAATGGTCCCCGACGCCCGCTCTGTTCCACAAATAATTATTGATGGTAAACCTGTTGGAGGCTATAATGATTTATTAAAGTATTTACGTACTTTAACCACCAGTAAATAAAAGGAAATATATGCCAAACGGTAACGCAAAACCCCTCAAAAAAGTCAGAATTGACGACCTCCTTACATTCGAACCAATTACAGAAAACCAAACAAAGACTTATGAAGCCTATAAGCAAAATAAACATTTACTACTTCATGGAATAGCTGGTACAGGCAAAACATTTCTTTCTCTGTATCTAGCCCTAGAAGAGGTACTTGATCCGTCTACACTATATGAAGACGTATTTCTTGTTAGATCTGTAGTTTCGACTAGAGATATAGGATTTCTTCCTGGAGATGAGCAAGAAAAAGTTTCTATTTACGAAGCTCCTTACCGATCAATATGTAGGGAGCTTTTTGGTATTAAAGATTCTTATGATGCTTTGAAACAACAAGGTAATGTTAAATTCATGAGTACGTCATTCATAAGGGGCATCACATTAAATAACGCTGTGGTAATTGTGGATGAGTGTCAGAACTTGAACTTTCATGAGTTAGATAGTATAATTACTAGAATAGGTAAAAACTCAAAGATAATTTTTTGCGGGGATTACACACAGACTGATTTAACTCGTGAAAACGATAAACGTGGTATTCTTAATTTCATGAAAATATTAAAATCATTAGATGAGTTTGATACAGTTGAGTTCTTAATAGATGACATTGTTAGAAGTGACTTTTTAAAGTCTTATATAATTGCAAAGTACAAACTTGGCTATGACCATTAAACTACTATACGATCATATTGATCCTGAAAAAGGACCTATTCCAAATCTAGAACCGATGTTTGGTGAGTATTTAAAAAACCATTGCTATCCTATTTGGACAGAAATTGAGAACGCAGAAATTTTACCTTCATATATAGGAGCAGATCAATCAGACTGGTTTTACCCGATATATATCAATAGGCCTACAATGCACGTAGACGATTTAATTATCTCACCAGGTTTTTATGCAAATAATGTTCACTTTTCTAGAAAATTATCAACAAAAGTAAAACAAGGCTTAAGTGAAAATAGAGGTTGGATACTTTTTCATTTTTATGAACCAATGTCTAAAGAGTTTCAAGACATGCTAGCGGGTTGCATCCTGTCTGGTAGAAGAGAAACTCTGTATACAAAAGATATAATACCTTATGATAGATATTTAATAATTAATTCAGGTAATAAAGCTCATCCTCACAGAAACTTTTTAGATTTTCCACACATTGATACAATTAGGATTGCAAACCTTGAAATTAAACCAGATAAGTTAAAACAAAAAGAACATAAACACTTTGCCTGTTTTAATGCAAATCCTTGGAAAAGTAAATACAGAGGTTTAGTTAATAAAATCTTAAATGAAAATAGATTTAGAGATTTTGGTTACATCTCAACTAATACAGAAGAGCATTTACCTGAAGATATATTACAATTAGTGGACATCAATTTTGTAGTTGAGTCAGAACAAGTTCTTGATACAAAAAATAATAGACATTGTAGTAGCTTATTCTGTGTTACTGAAAAAACAGAAAGAAACTTTATTTATAAAAAACCTGCTCTTTTCTATGCTCAACCGACACATCTTAAAGTGCTTAAAGATAAAGGATTCAAAACTTTTAGTGATATATTTGATGAATCTTATGACACTATAGATGATCCTAAAAAAAGACTCATCGCTATCTGTAAAGAACTACATAAGTGGATTAGTTTGAGTAACTCTGAAAGAATGGCACTGCTTGATAAAATAAAGCCAACACTTGAACATAATTTTAATTTAGCTAAAATTAGATGTAGTTCTCAATATATTGAAAACACGCTCAATTCCATATTAGGAGAAAATAATGAATACTAATGATTATGATGATTTAAAAGAAATCATTGTAGGCACTGCTGATTTTGCTACTATACCAGATCCCAATATATCGGTACTTAAATGTCAATTTCCAGAATATGAAGAATCTTATATAAAAGATACATATGGGATATATCCTCAACAAGTCATTGATGAACAAAATGAAGATTTACAAACCCTGTCCGATACTTTAACGAAGTTAGGAGTGAAGGTTCATAGACCTAACACTCAATGGGCGGAAAAAGAGTTTGTATCTCCCAATTGGAAGGGAAAAAATTGGCACTATTACTCTCCTAGAGATCTACACTTAATTGTAGGAGACACTATTATTGAAACTCCAAGCCCTATCTGGAATAGACAGTTTGAGTCTTGGGGGTATAGAGACATACTTATGGATTTATGGAAAAGAGGATTTAAATGGATAAAAGCTCCGACTCCAATCTTACACGAAGGTAATTATAAAAAGAATACTAAGGGAATTCCTTCGTTAACTAATGAAGAAATTCTTTTTGAAGCTGCTAATTGCATTAGAGTTAATGATGAGATTATATATCAGGTTAGTAATACAGGAAACTGGTTTGGTGGTAAGTGGTTACAAAGTGTATTGCCTGACTTTAACATTCAATGTTTTGATAGTATTTACTCCTACTCACATCTAGATTCAACCATTTTACCTCTTCAAGAGGGATTAGTAATGTATAATGCTAGTAGAGTAAATGAATTTAACGAGCCTGGAACATTTTTTGAATGGGAAAAAATTTATATAGAGGAATGTGTATCCGCTGGAGACAATTATGGACTGCCGTGGGGCGCATCTGAATGGATTGGTATGAATATGTTGAGTGTAAATCCAAATCTTGCTATTGTAGATAAAAAACAAACAGAAATTCATAAAAAATTAAATGCTATAGGTATTGAGACTATACCATTAGAGTTACGGCATGATAGGCTTCTAGCTGGAGGAT
>Ga0222719_10004019_pt1 | contig 12968 bp, 5 predicted proteins | sample C33_34DmetaG_FD_165039 | JGI IMG/M metagenome (GOLD analysis project Ga0222719, IMG submission 165039) | Estuarine water microbial communities from San Francisco Bay, California, United States - C33_34D | ecosystem: Environmental > Aquatic > Marine > Unclassified | place: USA: California...
AAGCAGTTTCTACTGGAGAATGATCTCCAAACTTAAATGATTCTTTAATAAATTTTGTATTAAAATCTTTAGCAAGACCACTATCAGACGGACTTAATAACTCTCCGCTTTCATTAACTGGTAAAACTTCTAATAGACCTGGACGCTTATACTTGTCGTTAATTTGTACTCCGTTAGGATTTCTAATAACACCATCTTGCAAATCTTGCCATAGTATTAAGTTATCACTAGTATATGGAGCAGGTCCATACGTATCTTCCCACCAGAGCGGTTTCAAACTAAACCCTAACATTTCCCAAGGGTGAGTGTGTGGACGGTCTGTGTCATACGCTTGTATGAATACACCTCTCCAGAAACCCAATGAACTTTCACCAGTAGGTGATGTCATCTTTGAATAGTTAAATGTCCAACTATTAAGTCTATCAAAGAAACTATTGCTTGTATAATCTTCGTCAACTAACTTTAACCACTGAACAAAATCAGCAAGCATAGGATAGTTTATTTGATCTAGACTGAATCCAGTATTTCTAAATAAGCCACTGTAAAAATTATTAATATCAAAAATATTAGGATTGTATTCTTGTTTAACATTGTTAAAAATTCTTAATTCTAATTCAAGTAATAATTCATCTCTGTAATCGTTATAAGCAACAATTTTACTTCCGTCATGTCCTTGAATTACCTTAGTTGGTTCTTGATATGTATCATCAACATAAATTTCAGGAACAAACAAAGGATACAATCCAAGTTTACTTGGAGTCGCTGGAATATAACAACCGTTGGTATTTTCATATTCAAAAATTTCAACAGTGTCACCAACTGCTTTGTCTGCTGTAATTACACAAAATCCATCATCATTAAATGTATAGTCTTTACCGTGTATTAGTTGTGTACCGTTTAGATATACTAATACAGCACGTTTGCTTAATTCTGTTAAATCAAATTTATTCTTTAATAAGAAGTATGTTTGTGTTTCATCTTCAATAGGATAAATTTCTCTAACAGCACCTTTATACGCAACCATGTCTGTAAAATAATAAGGCATGAATTCTATCTTTTCGTTATTCATTTGAGATAGAATTAATGTTACGTGTTCTCTTGCTGGTCCGCTAAATCCGGATTCAAATGCTGCTTTTAAAAATTGTCTTTTAAACTTTCCATAATCTCTACGTGCAAGACGTAACGCATTAACTAAATTAGTGTGCTTATCAAGAATATTTAAAAGTGAAAAGTTAAGAGGTGCAGAATGTTTAACAAACTTCTTACCAAAGTGTGTTACTTGACCAATATCTCTTAAATTGCTTGTACCAGGATATGCACCACTAAATGTTGAAACATTTTCAACAATAGATTGTACGTGATCATTTACTTCACCTAACGAAAATTCCGTTGGATTATTATTCTGTGGATTGTGCTCGAAACTATTAGGGATTTCATAATAACCATTTTCGTTTTTATTTGCAGACGAAGTTGACTTAATAACAATATTATCGCCAATTGTTCTTGGTTTAACAAATTGTATTTCTAATAAATTCTTACCATTAACAGAGGTTGTATAATCAGTACCTTCAAATTCTAATTTATTGTTGCAATAAACAATAATATTCAAATCGTTTAATGATCCGCTATCGTTATATACATCAACTTCAAACGTTGTAAAAGTACCGTCATAAACATATTGCCTGATAACAGGTTGTTGTTGTAGTGTATTTCCTAATACCCAACCGTTACTATTATTATAAACTTCTCTATCACTATAAAGTCTTACAAATCCTGTTTTAGTATATTTTGTATGCAATGCATTATTAATAGTGTATTGAAAATAATCTGTAGAAAAATCAAAGTTAAATAAAATATCGCCAATGTTTTCAATACTTCTATATTTTAAAGGAAACCCTAATTCTGCATCTGATGCCCCTGTTCCGGTTGCATATGAAAAAACACTTGTACCTTTAAAATTTGTTGACTCATAAATAGATGCATCACTATAAGAGTATCCATCATTATCAAATACATCAAAAAGTGGAATCTGATTTACTTCTGTTTTAAGTTGGGATTCTACCCAATTAGTACCATCATAATGGAATGCTGAACCTTTATATTTTGTACCTTTACGAACAAACACAGTTTCATTAAACAATGGTAATGTGTCATCTGTTTCAGTTAATGCAATTTGACTGTTAGTTGAACGACCTGATCCGTCACTAAATGTTACAAAATTAACTTGGTAAACTTTGCCTTGAACTAGTTCATCAGTATCTGCTAAGAAAATTATTCTATCACCGTCTTGTAAATCAACACCGTCAACATTATAACCAATTGTACCTTCAATTGTTGAAAATGCATCAGTTGTAAAATCGTCTATCAGGTCAATATCTAATTTTGATTTTGTTCCAAAGTTATGCAATTTAAGATGTTCATGGAACTCAATAATCGGTCTTGTTGCTCTTGCATCTTGATTCAATGCAGCAATATTGCTGTTTATTTCTGCACTTTTTTCAATTACAGATTTGTGTACCCAACGATTATATCTACTCCACAAATTACCGTTAATTGCAGCACGGTTAATAACAACATAATCTTTTTGTGTAGGATATCCTATTGCTTCGTCAAACGGTACTTCATCGTACGGATCGGCATCGTATGAATAATTGCGTGTGTCAACAAATTGAGTAGCAACATTCATTTGGCTTTGTGGTACTAGTTTAATTTTAGAACCAACACCTTCAACAAAGTACGTTCCTGAAGCATATGATGCAGGTGTAACATCGCCTGCAAAACGCACTTTCATTCCGTTTGTTAATTCAAATCCTTTGCCTGTTGTATAATTCTTTTTGCCAATGATTTCTGCTTCAACGTCTAGTACAGATGCTTCTTCAATATTAGCAATTTTAATCATACCAGCAGCATCAATTGATGTTCCGGCAACATACCATAACACGTCTGGAGTTTCAGAAGTAGGAGTAAACTCAACTATACCATTTTCAATACCTTGTTCAAAAACAGTTTCTTCTAATAAAAACTCGTCATCAAGATCACGTTTAGTTCTTAATGTAAATGGAAGTCCTGTAACACTAAGATCAAATCTATAAGTTACATCTCTAAATAATTTTAATGTAGGATTATTTGTTAATCCGTCAGGTGAAAAAATGTATGTAATATTATCATCATAATCTGCTGTAGTAACAGTATACGTACTTTCTACTTCGGTAGTAGTGCCTGTTACTGTTACTGTTTCAGGGCCATTAGGCATCCAATAGTATTCACGGAAGTTTACAAACATGTCCCAATTAATATGAGGATTCCAAGTATAGAATTCTTGTTGGTTATGTAAACTGTCATTAGAAAAGGCTCTATTATAAGTTTTTAATTGGTTTACATAATCCATGTAATCTTTATAAAAAGTTACATTACCCAGGCTATCTTTAATAACTGCTGCTGGGTCAAACTGATAGTTTTCTCGCTGAGTCGATACATCAGAAATGTAGTTGTCTTGATAGTTAAAAGACTTAGTTGTCTTTCTTCCAACATACCCACTGATCTTTTCAACCATTCCAGGTTGCATTAATTGATCAAGTGTGCTTGCTAAAAACTTACTATTAGGAACAGTACGAAAATACTTCGGAAGGTGAAATTCGCTTTTTCTTTTACCATTTGTATCTGGTGTAAAATCGCTGTTATTATTTTTAGATGCCATTCTTTATTGCTTCCTGTTAGATGCTTATTATACCTGAATTAGATGTTTGGGTATCTGTAATTACTACACCACCCGATGCTTGTAGTCTTGATGCACTAACAGCATCAATTACTGAAATATCGTCAACAGTTGCGCTGCTTACAAATACTTCATCACTTTCACATCCTAATTCAAACATACTACCAAATACTTGATTTGCTTGTTTTGGAACTATTACAAATGTTGTTATGTCTGGAGACATCTGTTGTACAACATATGATGCTAATTCAGAGAAATAAAACTTTTCTCCAAAGTCCCAGTTATCAAGCGAAAAATATTCATTAATAATTTCTACTATTCTTGCTTTAATATCATTATCATTTAAAACTAAGTCTGGGTTTTTAACCACTTTAAATACTGCTTGTACTTCTGGATTTGCTTTTGCTCCAAAAAGAACTTTATATTTTACTGGGTGGTAAATGATTTCATCACTTACTGATTTAATTTTTGTTAGCCCGCTACTATATGATTGATATAAAGCATCAGAACTTGGTGGCAATGGTTTAGGATTGATATCTAACAACCAATTTCTGTATGCAGTATCGTATTGGCGAGTCAACATAAACACATCAATAATATTACTTGCACTAGGATCAATCCTTACATCACTATCTGCTGCATGAATATACTGGAATTTTAAATTATCTCTACCAACAAATGCTTTGTACTTTGACACAATATCTAATGTGTTTGAGCTTTTATTATAAACTTTAAATCTATTAGGTGTTGCAAAATAAAATAACTGGCCGTCATCATATGTGCTTAACGGATTTAGATTAGATTCCTTATCTAATACAATAATACCTAGATCGTCTTTACTAATATAGTTATAATTTTCAGAGCCTTCAATTGTTGTTATTATTTCTTGGAAAACATATTTGTTTAAGTAATCAACTGTTGGTGATACTATAGTATTAAATGCATCCGGGTCATCTACTGATCCATCTTCGTTACTATCAAAGAATGTTAATTCTACTTTTTTAGCATCAACATAACCTGATAAATCTCTATACTTGTCTGTTACTTGCCAACTATAATCAACTGTCAGTGGCGATGCTGTGTCGGGATTTGTATTAATGCTTAACACACTTATTTTATCTCTAATAACTTTACCTGTAACACTGTCGTACACTTTATCTGCATTATCAAAAAAGAATCTAATCTCTTTTTTGCTTTCAAAGACATAGCGCAATCCTCTATAAACAATGTCATACTTTTCACCATCTGTTTCAAACAACAGTAACCAACTTGCATCTGCACCTTGATTTGATGTATCACCTTCATTGAGGGTACTAAAGTCTGCACCAACTGCAACATTATTTGTTGAAATAATTTTCCATTGTAGATCATTTACATCATATCTTAAACCAAATGTTTTATAAGCAAAAATTTGCTCAATCATATTACCTAAGATGTCTGTTGTAAACGAAGTTGAAAGTTCAGGGCGCACTTCAGCAAGAATTGCACCAGTAGGTATTTCTGTTGTTAGTGTTACAGGTCCTGATCCGTCATCATTTACTTCTATGCCGCCATCTTTAATATAATCAATACGTGTCCACAAATAATCAACTGCATTTTGTTTATTTGTAATTGTGTCTGCAACTAGTTCGCCGTTTTTAAATAGGAATCCTTCTGGTGGCGCAAATCTAACTAAAGTTCCGGCAACTGCTAATGATATATCGCCAGACGCAAATGATCCTATTTGAACTGGTGTTCCTGTAGAATCTTGCAAATAACCAGTGTTATAGTTAGTGTCAAAAGTTAAACTATTCCATGTATAGTTTAAATCATTTAGTAAAACTTTTGGAAATTTATCATAATAAAAATTAGACAAATTTACATCAATTAGTATTGGATATACTGTATTTGCAATAGCACCTTCAACGTCTGTCTTAGTGACAAAACTAAACGAGGAATCTGTGTTAACGTATTCTTTATAAATTATTCCGTCGGTGCCAAATAAATTTGTAGAACTATATTTTCCTGTTGGATCTGACAAATCTAAATATCTAGAAATGCCGCTTGCAATTCTGTTAATTGCTTTAACTTTTAAAATATCCTGGCTTACATTTAATGGCGCTAACTGATAGTCTTCGCCTGTAACCATTCTATTTTGTGTATAATAAGTTGACGGTGCATTTGATTTAATACTAGCATCACTTTCGCTAGTAGTTGCATTATCAATTGTGTATTTTAATTCGTAATTTAGCGTTAGTGTTTCAACAGTATTATTCTTAGAAAGATAAGGAATAGAAACACTGATACCTGTCATATCTTCTGGAGTTATAATTAATGATTCGTTTCTACTAGTTCTATAATAAACTCTAAAATCGCCCTTAGGTAGGTTTCCAAAAATACCGTCGGCAAAAACTAAACTGATTCTATCTTCAACTCGTGTTAACACACTGTAAATATTCTTAATACTTTTTTCTGTACTATTATAGATAACATTGTTACCTTCAACAGCATCAACTTTAGTCCATAATTCAGACTCAAGTCCAGATGTATCTAAACCATATAACCATACATCAGAATTGTTAATGTTTGTTGAGTCTATCGAAACTACTTGATTTGCTATTGGCGAACTAATTGAAAAATTGCCGTCATCTAATGATCCTTCAGTAAATTTACTAAAAAATCCTGTATTTGCACTTGCTGGACCTCGTCCATCATTTCTGTATAAAAACGCAAAGTTGTTTCCTGGAAACGGTGCTTCTTCTTCAACTATACCATTTCTAACATCACTTGATACGATTTCAAACGATAGAGACAATCCATTAATATTCTTTGAAAATCCGTATGTTGGAACTTCTTGATTAGTACTTAACATTCTGTACTGTTCTGTAGGTACTCCGTTTACACTTTCTTTCTTAATAGGGCGTCCAAACTTTGCAGATGCAGGTAGTGACGAATTTAGTACTTTAATAAATTGTTCATACCAATCAGGATTAGTAGAATCATTCCAAACAATAGTTTGACCTGAAATATTAACATTATTACCATCTACTATATCTTCTGTTGTACTGACACTTACTACTTTTAGTAAACCATTTGCTGCTTGATTACGCTTAGGATTATAGTTTAGCAAACGTGCTAAACGTAGTACGCTTTCTCTACGTTCTGCTAGTTCAAGAAAGTTTTCACGAGCATTTAGATCAATACGGAAACTAATGTTTTGACCTAAAAATGCAATAAGATCAATTAAGGCAAGATATTCACTAGACTCAATGTAGTCATTGAAATCTTCTGGGTAATTTTCACGCAGATACGTTATCATAGTTCTGCGTAAATTATCAAAATCGTAACTTTGGAAATCAGCGTTTCTAAAACTCTGATATACTCGTTTCCAGTCCTCTGCTACAAACAATCTGTTTTGTCTATCTGTGGATGACATACCCTTTTCCTTATTATACTATTTATTGGTTTTCATTATATGCGTATATAATTTACCCTGAAACAAACCCGGCATCTTTATCAAATTTTAACTGCATTGTTTCCGTTAAATTAAAGTTTAGATACGTCAATGTTATTTCAATTTGTAGACCTTGTTCATATTCTTCTATGATGATACTATCTGCTTGTACTCTTGGATCACTATTAACTATTTTTGTTACATTATTTGCAACTGCTTCTTTTAGATCGTCAGTTAATGGATCAAACAAAATGTCCCAAATAATAGTGCCGTATTCAGGATTTGAAAGTTTCTCGCCCTGACGAATATGAAAATTGTTGATAATGTCTTGCTTAACTAGTGCAAGATCGTACAACTTGTATGTTGTATTATCAGGATTTACAGTACTCATACCTTTATATGTTGCAGGAGACGCAAGAGTCTGTGTTCTCTGTTTGCCTGGAACTACAACTTCTTTGTATATTCTTTTTTCTAAAGTACTCATATCAATATTTACCCTATTTTATTATGACGCTTTTTTCTTAAACGTATCATCTATGTTAACCGGTGTTGGATCAACCACCTCTTCAGGATTCTCTCTATCAAGCACTGTTGGGGTGAACTTTGTTGGATCTAAGTTCTCATGATGTGGCCAAGGTTCATGCATAGGAACACGTTTCATAATTGTTTCTAGAGGCTCTTCTTCTTTATATTTTGTATCATCCCAACTTAAATTCCCGTTAATTGCAACTACCTTAAATGTAGGTAAATCTGCAATAACTCCTGCTACTGATGCTGTGGCTGCTTGCGGACCATTAAAATGAATGTCTGGTCCTGCTGTCATAATAATATTTTTACCGGCTAAAACTTCGGTTGTTTCTCCTGACGTAAACCAGTTGTGTCCTGTAGTGTTTAAATCAAAGTGGTGTGGAACATCTACTTCGCCAGTTCCAACTGCAACTAACATATCACCTTTAACATTAATATCTAACTTTCCGTCAACGGCTATGTCGTCTGCATTTAAATATGTTCTAGTTTCAATTTGTCCATTGGCACCAATAAGAATATTTGTATTAAATGCACTTTCAATTTGTACACGACCTGACTCGTAACCATTACTATCTTCAATTTTACCGTCGCTATACTGGGCGTTTGCTTTCATGCCAATATTGCGGCCGGCTTCAATATTAATATCTCTATCTGCTCTTAAATTTAAATCTTGTTGGGTATGGATTGAAATTGTATCTTCTGCAAATATATCAATTTTGCCATTGCTGGTTAATTCAATCCAAGTAGTGCCTCTAGCATTGCCAATGTATATTAGGTCTTCTGTATTATGTAATAATATCTGATGACCTGTCCTAGTCTTAAGACGCACTAATTCATTATGCGGTAGTGAGTTATCACCCTTTTCACCGACGTCAATATTAGCATATTCTGGAGGGCCTTCACTTGCAGGTTTTTTTCTATAGAATACAGGGTCACCATCATCCATTACAAAACTACTACCACCTAGTCTACTACTTGGTACATCAATAGTTTTACCTGCTGGTCCATATTTTCCTTTAGGACTATCTTTATCTTTAGGTCCTGGTGTACTCCATCCAAATACCATACTTGGTATTTCTCGTCTTGCACTTGAACTAGTAGTTCCTCTATTAGTATCTTCAGTTAGTCCCTGCTTATCTAAGACGCCTTTGGCCAAAGTTGAAACTGGTTTCACAAACTTTGTTGGATCTCGTTGTGTTGCTGATTCTACTATTTTATTGTATTCACCAACAGGTAGAATCTTTGCTTTATCTTCACCATTAAATGTAGTACTTGCATAACCAGGAACCATAAAGTTCATGAATTCATCCGGTACACATCCAATGTAATAACCTTGTGCAATATTGCCTTCTGCAAATATTACTAACACTAACGTTCCTACATCAGGCGGGATAGCCCACATACCATATGATTTTTGTGTAGCCTGGTAGTCGCTATTTTTTGAAAGATATGCTGCTGGTGTTTGTCCGTAAAAAGGACTCATATATTTTACATTAACTAATTGTCCTGGTTCAGATCCGATGTTACCTGCTTCAGTAAGTTTTAAAAGTTCAACTTCTAATCCGCCCATATATTTTGTGTCAAGGTGGTTTACCACTCTTGCAAGAAACGGTCCTGGGTTTCCTTTTAAATCAAAACTACTTGTTCTAGATAGTTGCGCCATTTATACTTTCCTAAAGTTATTCAAAATCAAAGTTTAAAATATCACCAAGATCAAAGTCGCCGTCACCAAACTCGTTGTCTATAACCGCAGGTGCCGGACTGCCTTTTAAGTTGGCTGGCATATCTGACTCTTGATTTCTTCTTCTTATTAAATTTAATGTCTGTTCAAATTTTCCTCCGCTAAAGCGACTGGCACATTGTATAACTTGATACAATCCACTAAATGCTTTAACTGGGCCGCCGCCGCTTCCTTGAGGGAAGTCCATATAACCAAAATCAGGATTTATATCAAGAGGTGTACTAAAATTTAATATAAGATCAACTTCTCCGTTTTTAGAATTAACTGACCCGTCGCTGTTTTTATTAAAATAGTCTGTTGATCCTGCAACATAATTTCCCATTCCGTCGTCTGAAATCCAAAATGGGTCTCCCCATATTTTTAGATCTACTGCTATTAAATCTGCTGGACTGTTAACAATAGCATCGTTGACATCTCTAGCAACTGCGTTTTCAACAGTTTGTTTTCCGCCGCCACCTTGTTTACCTGTACTTGCTCCCGTAGTGTCTTTTACAGGAGCCATACCTGATCTAGGAGAAACACCTTCGGCACCCGGATTAGGTTTTGTTCCTGGTGTTTTTTGTGTGTTATTAACCATTTGTTGTTGTGTAGCGGCTTTATCGCCAACCATTGATTCAGCGCCAGCATTAAGTGCTACATAAAATGCAGCATCAAATTTAAGTTGAAAATCAAGTATATCTTGATTTTTACCAGTGTATATGTAATTGTATTCTTTTGCTGCTTGCGACTTTAGTGGAGCAGTTGACGGCTGTGGGGCAGATGGATTAGCAAATCTACTAGCGTGTACCATAAAAGGAGTTATTAAAAATACATATACTTTAGGAGATTCGCCTTTTGCTGCAACTGTTGCCGTGTCAGGGTTATCATAACAATGTGCATCTATCTTAAACCACTCAACCATATTATTTTGATCAGGACGTTTTAGTCGTTCTTTTACTTGACGGCCCCATTCACTTGATAAAATAAGATCTTCTATTATATCTTGCATTTTCATTCCAACTTTATATTGGAAGGTTCTAAGTTTATCTGGTATTTGTACTTTAGACCTTGCAATTCCAGTCTTTTCTTTATTTTGTGATAAATTCGGTGCTGCAACGGGTAGGTTACCCGAATCATTAATTTCTTTTACAAAATCAGAATTTCCTATTGGATTTATGTTTTCAGGTTTTTCAGCATATGCTCTAAGTGTTTCGCCAACATTACTTCTAGTAATAACAATACCAAGTTCCTTGCTTAGAGTCTCGTCAAAGTCTGGTGGTGGCTTTTGGCCAACTATTCCAGTAATGCTTTCATAAATTTGTTGTTTTTGTTTGTCAGAAATTGGTTTAACATTTCCAGTTGTAGTTGCACCTGTAGAATTAAATCCTTTTCCTAAGATGTTTGCTTGTCTTGAACTTGAAAAATTTGGAAATAAGAACACAAACTGATCTGCTTGAACTTTCTTTGCTTCTGCTTTTTTAAGAAGTGAGGTATTAATAATAGTTGCTAAACTTTCGCCGCCTGTTTGCAGTGCTTCAATTACAGTCCTACCTTTAACATTAGTATCTGTAGTAATTTTTTGTACTACATCAGTGAACACTGTATGATTATAAGGATATGCTTCAACGTTGTACACAGAGCCTTGTGTAGATACTTCAAAACTAACTTCAGACAACTTAATTGGCATAAACCTTGTTGCAAACCCTTTATTAAGGGGTATCGATTCAAAGTTTTGTGTCGGATCGTCCCAGCCTACAAATTCTAACTTTAAAAGGTATGGTGAGTCAATGTAGTTTGCATAGCCCGCTTTTAGTGAAGCAACTTGCAAACACTCTATAAATTGCCCCATGCTATAAGGTTCATAAACCTTAAAACTTATACCAGACAATGCTGCTTGTTTTGCTCCCATATTATGTGTCATATAACTTTGTAACTCAATATCGTCAATATACAACTCAACAGGTTTACCAATTAATTGTTCAGCAAAAGTTGTAACTTTATCTTTTGATCCGCCGTTACGTAAAATTACTGTATCTTTTCCGTATTTTCCGGCTCTGTAAGTTGTGTCTGGGTTGTTTAGCTCGTTTGCAGTTAATACAGATAAAGTAAACTTATATGCATAACTAGCGTAATCGTTTAGTTCGTTTGGCCAAGGAGGTGGACCAAACCCTGTTTTATTTGAGGCTGCATTAAAAAGTTGTGTGAATGCTGGATTTCGAGTTGATAGTCTTCGTTCTACTGTAGATGCTGCTGCCTTAGGAATTTGCTCACTAAAAGATGCAACTGCACTCTTAACACCATTAATGTTAATATTTGCTGAAGGAACAGTACTTGGAACTTTAGTCGGAACACTTGGTCCAGACGTAACAAATTGTCCGGTACTTGTTCTAACTGGATTGCCAGATCCGTCTCGAACAATACTAGCCATATTAACCTCCTAGTGCCTGTGTAAGTAAAGTCCCTTGTGGTAGATATATTTTAGTCCCAGGTACAAAATCATAGACAGGGTCTTTAATTACATCCATGTTTCGTTGTGCAAACACCCACCATAAATTTTTATCGCCGTATAAGTCATATGCCAACAGGTCAGGTCTATATGTATATTGAGGTTCAATTGTGTATAAGATATCATCTGCTTCTGCGGGTATTGCTCTTATCTCTAAGAAATCTAAATACTCGCTGTCAATTATAGCAGTATTGTGCCAAGGACTTGATGTGTTATATGTAGCCATTAAATAAACCCGCTTCCGTCGTCAATATAATCACCATTAACAAAATTTTGATAAGAAAATTGTGCAACTTTAGATCTACTGTAAATTGGTGTAACTGAAATAGAAATATTACTGCTAGTTGGAACCCAACTCTTATTAGGTCCATGAATAACTGATATGTAATCGCAGTTTTGACTTAACTCTACGTTAAATTGTGTAATTATAACAGGAAGATTTTTAAACATAAAATCTCCATAGCCGTTCAACTTAACAACTGGTGGCGGCGAACCTTGTTCTACAGTGCCAAAATCTCCGCCATAGGCACTTTTTGTAACTGTTCTTAAATAATGAACTGCGGCTAACCAGTATTCTGCTTCTAAAGAGTTTTCAATTAAAAACTCTCCGGTAATAGTCATAGATTCAACTCTGGAGTTCTGATAGGCATAATATGCATAATTATTATGTACAGGTTCAATTGGATTGTAGTGAGCTGAGTGTGTTACCATTATTTGCGGTGTATACGGAAATACAAATCCTTGTGTATCAATAAGAGGTTTAAGCACTGGTGAGTCATAAAAGTTATATGGTAATGATAGTCTTACTCTCCAATCAGCACCCTGTCCATTAAACACCGCAGCCGTTGCTGTACGATTAGTAGGATTAGCACCATCTATGAGATTTAATGCCCTTAGAGCTTTACCAAACCCTGTGTCATTAATTATAGTATTTTTAACACCATTAGCCACTGCTCCTAAAACATTACCTGTTTGGGTAAAGGCACTGCCTAAAAACTGTTGCACAGAATCCGCTGGAGAGCCAGTAACCTTTCTAATATCGTTACCTGCGTTGTCTAATGCTCTA
>Ga0222719_10004020_pt1 | contig 12966 bp, 12 predicted proteins | sample C33_34DmetaG_FD_165039 | JGI IMG/M metagenome (GOLD analysis project Ga0222719, IMG submission 165039) | Estuarine water microbial communities from San Francisco Bay, California, United States - C33_34D | ecosystem: Environmental > Aquatic > Marine > Unclassified | place: USA: California...
TCGCGGGTTGCGCATTGGGCAGAGCGGGGGTGCGATTGGGCTGGTGGTGTCCTCGCTGTCACGGTCAAGGAAGAGGAACGGATGGAAGCCTGGGTCGTGGTAGAAGGTGTAAGGGATCGGCAGCATACAAGCAGAGAACTGTGCCAAGGATGCTGCGGGTGTATTGTGCGATTGGGTGCGTAAATAGGCGCCGTGGTGTTGTGGATCTCTCTCCGTGTGTGGGGGGAACTTTGAATGCAGCGTACGGAAACAGAATTTTGAATTGAAATAGTTTGAAATTTTAGACAACTCTCCACAAAGTTCCGCGGCCCGGAATTCCGACAGGTGGACAGAAGGGGACAGCGGTGCAGCGCAGGTCCTGATCACGGGATCGGGGGAAGCCAGCGGTGTGCTTTCTTCGATTTCTGGTACATGTCGATGTCCCGATGCGATTTCGCAGTGCTGCTTCAGCGAGCGTGTGCGGAATCTTGCTGATTCATGTGGATCCGGCAGGTTTGGTGAGGGCTGGTGCAGCTGGAGCGCTGCGTGCGGTGCTTTCTTTGCCCAAGATGGTCAAGAAGCTCGGAAGCAAGGCTTTGCGGAAGTCTTGGAGCAGTAAGAAGTCTATTCGTGCCGATGTACGGGTCAGTGTGCCCTTCAAGATGACCTCGGGAGCCACGCAGAGCTTTGCTGGCACTGTGAAGTACCAGACCAAGCCCAACTACTGGCGCGTGGTCTTCGACGACGGGGACGAGGGCGACATTCCTCGGCGCCTTATCACTGTGGTGGAAGCGCAGAATTCAGAGAGCACAGGCGCTGCTGCTGCGTGCGCGGGTTCTTCGGAGAAGCCATGCAGTGGCAAGCAGCGCACGGCAAAGCAGCCTGTGCTGCGCGCCCTGCAGACGATTTCCGTGCCTAAACGGGTCACTCCACACATGCGCAAGATCGTTTTGCCAAAGCAAGGAAGCAATGTACTCGTTCCGATGCAAGACGGATCCCTCGAGCCCTTTGTTCTGCGGGACGCGGTCTTGCTCAACGAGCCCGGGTCCTGGCAGGTTACGCTTCTCGAGCACCACGCGCAGCTTGCGCAACGTGATTCTCAGTAAATATGACTAGCGTCTACTGAGCCCTGCGCGAGCATGCAGCGCAGAGGCAGGGATCCGGGGTCCAGCCATAGTCGACCGTGAGCTCTTCGCCCTTGTGCACGGCGCGCAGCGTGACCACCCACACAGTGCTGCGATTCTTCACGCCCGGAGCCTCGATGAAAGCCGAGTTTGCGAGCGCACCGCACGCGTGGTTGATATGTGGTGCCAGGTTGTGCGTTGGGAGTGTCCAGCTCCCCGTCGCGGAATCGCGCACCAGTGGGTTCAGGATCACTTTGTTGCTCTTGACTTCCAGTGCGTAGTTGAGGCGCTGATCCTGCAGATTCCATTTCTCGAACTGCGAAATCGGCACCCTGCGTCCGATGTACTCACAGAGCACCTGCTGCGCTTCTAATTCCTGCGACGCAAGCACACCCCAACCCTTTCCCTTCGTCCGGACACGCTTGAGGTATTTCGCTGGCGTATGAAGTGCAGTGGAGTCACACTCGATTTCCAACAGCGTGAACTTGCCAACGCACGGTGTCTCGCCGTCCGCTTGCACACCAGGCGGGAAGCATGAAACACTGGCACAGCAGTTCTGGTTGAGAAAGCCTAGCATCAGCTTGACGGCTGCAAGCTGCACCGCAGCGGATTGCTTGCCCAGCAGCGTTTCTAGTGTGTTCTTTGTTCTCACCGGAAGCGTCGAGTCATACCTTGCATCTTGCGACAAGTTTTCTTGCTTTGCATCCTGCCTCGGATCTTGCTTTGCATCTTGCACATCTAAGGCCTGGCTCAAGACCGTCTTTTGCCGTGCTTCGCGTGACGAAGAGTGCCTCAGACGTTTTTGTGCATTCTTGGCAACCTTATGATCCGGCGAGATCTCGCGGGGCTTTGGATCCGCAAAGCTGAATAGGATTGAGGTCTGCAGCGCACGAGGCGCCGTCCCTCCCTGCGAATGAAAGGATATGCTAGATTCCTCGAGCTCACTAAGGTTTTGGAGCATAGGCTCTGCTTTCCCAGGGCTGTCCAGCGAAGTTGCGACGGAGCATGACGATGCAAACTTACTCACTACGGCCGAAACAGAGCCTACTTCCTCAGCATCATCCCCACCGTACCACATATCTTTAGGTAGAAAGCTGGTTCAATTCGAAATCGCAATGATCCACAAACAAACAAACAAAAACGTTTAACCTCAAAAGTTTATTGTTGACTTTTGGAGTGTTGACAGAGAATTCCCCAAAGCACTATAGAGGTTGGAATTAATTAAATAAAAGAATTAATGGATTGTAAAGTAGTTCACTCATTTGTATTCTTTTTCTATTTATTTATTTAATTTGGAATTGAAAAATTTGCCTTGTACCTTCCGGGAAATCTTAGGGAGACATATGTTAAAATTAATATTATTATCCACGTCACACCAAGTTCCACGTCACCGCATAATGTTTCCCCCCGACCACGTGAAGTGCAAAGGGTGCTTGAATCTCCCCACACAAATGCCATGCGTAAAGCGCCCGTTCAAGCACTGCAACCCGCGCTCTGTTGAAAAGAAGCATTACACGAACGCGCAAAAGACCTGGGCGCTCGACTTTTTCGCGCCATACTACGAGCTGCACACAACACGGCGGCGGACGAGGTCGCCTTTCAAGGACGCGTTTCGGATGCTGGAGCCAGAGTTTTTAAAGGTTTGGGATGAAACGCTTGCGTATCGCACGTTCTATGACTGGCACTGCAACGAGAAGATGGTGCGCTTTACGCAGGAGAAGATCAAAAACAACGACCAGTGGGAGGTCCGCCACGAAGAGCAGCTTGTTAAGCGCCAGGAATACCAGCGCAAGCTTCGCAACGCGCACCAGCAGAAGGAAATCCTCAGCCTCTACGGACAGGAGTTCCTGGTAAAGTCTTTGTGGGAATTCTGCGCTTGAGGGACTTTGATCTGGTCAAGATCGTCTCGGTCACCGCCTATTTGGAATGGTATTGGCTTTCACAGGCCGCTGCGTGCATTAAACACCAAAATCGCGCCCACCCCAAGGCCCACACCACTGCTCAACGAAAAACCAGCGGCCCCTCCCTCGCCCCTCCACACAAACCCAGGCCCGTGCCTCACGCGTCACCATTCTGCATGGACCACTGGAACTTTATCGCCTTCTCAATGCGGCGCATCGAGTACAACCAGTCATCCTTGTCGTCGTTGCTCCAGCGCGCCTTGTCCGAAACCGTGCTGTCCGCGCTGCACGACGCGTTCCACAGCCCAACGTACAGCGGAAAGTCCGGCTCGCCCGCGAGCTTCACGAGCTGCCGCAGGTTAAGCGTGAGGTCCAGAAACTTAAGCTGTGGCTGCGAGAAGCGCACCGTGACTGTATCGACGTGCTTCGTCTTTGGCTCTTGCTGCTCGTCGACCCAGAACGTCGCCCCCACCACGTCGACCTTCTTGTAGCCCACCTCACGCGGCGCGGGGAAGACCTGCTTGTACAGCTGCAGCGTGTTCTGCGTCAACTTCCGCTTGCCATGGTTGATGTTATTGTGAATCGGTAGATTGCTCTTGATGAGCTCCTTGATCTCGTTATCGGACAGCGGGACCACTGGGAGGCCCGCGTCGACCTGCTTCGCATCGTACAACACCGCGCGCTTTTCGCGCTGGTTGAACGCAAACGGACGCTCACCCTGCCTCTTGTCCCAGCCCTTGTCGTTCCACCCCACACTCAACCGCTTCTGTATTTGCGTCAGTCTGATCCCATCCTTGCGCATAATCACTACCCGCGAGACTTCGCCTGTGAACAGCTTCAGCGGCGACGCCGCCACAGCCGCGCCAGCCGCCTCGTCACCGCCCGCTTCGTCACCACAGCCCTCATCCCCGCTGCCCTCGTCGCCGCTGCCCTCATCCCCGCTGCCCTCGTCGCCGCTGCCCTCGTCGCCGCTGCCCTCGTCGCCGCAGCCCTCGTCGCCGCAGCCATCGTGGAGGCGTGTCCACATCTGCGCGTCCGGGCACTCATCTGCGCCCGCGACGCGCGCCCTCTTTCGAGGCGCCGCGATGCAGTCCGAGTCGATGAGAATGACCTTGTCCCCAACCCCCGCGTCACCTGCTGACGAACCGCCGCCCGCGCCCTCTAGCCGCTTCACGAGCGCCCGCTTCTCTACTTTCGCGGCCTCCAGCTCCGCCCGCAAGGCCTCCACCTCCGCCCACGCGGTCTCTAGATCCATCAGTGTGGATTCCGCCAACTTCGCCATGCGCTCTCCTGACGCCAGCGTCTCCTTGCACACCTCGACCATCGACGCCATGGACGCGCCCGTCAACTGCGCCGTAGGCGAGTCACGGCTCATGTCCAACTCGCTGCCTGAACCGACCGTGCTCATGATCGTGCGGGGTTCCTGGAAATTCCTGCTCAGTCCACAACCCGTATTTGTTTGCAGGTTGAGTAATATTTTTCCTATTTCGAGCAAAATCTATTTCTAGCAAAATATTTACTCAACTTGAAAACAACTTTTGGGGATATAGTCTTGAAGAATGTATTCTCAAAATTCAACTTCGAAGAGTATTAAGCGACTTCCGGGGGTGCTATCGCCACCGCGCAGAGCACCGTCCGTTCCACAAAAGAATGCCTGGTGGCGTCATCCCGCTCACTCCTTCGCAAGCTGTTTCGGTGCACGGCTGGAGCGCTCCTCTGAGGAGCATGAACTGGCGGCACGTGTTAGATCACGACGAACTGGACTTTCGCGCGCTCCGCGACCTCGGACTCTCCGTCGAGACGCTCTTCCAGCTGCAGCCGGACAAAACCAAGTGGCTCGCCACGCTCGACTCAAATTACCCCAAGTTAGGGACCCAGGACCTCCCAGAAATGGGCGGCGTGTGGCGCATCCACCCCATCCGCGACCTCAGAGTCTCGCTCCCGCAGCTGGCAATGCTCGGACTGACAAGCACGCAGATGAAGCGCTGTGGCGTGACATTCCACGACCTGCGCGACCACGGGCTCACGCACAGCATCCTCCCCGTCTTCCAGTACTCCCTCATCGAGTGGATCGACCTGGGAATCACGCGCTCCTTCCTGCGCGAGCTTACCGACATCGAGAGTAACAAGATGTTCCAGATGCCCCTCGCTGTGGTGCTGCAGAATATTCGGAATGAGGAGTGATGAAACAGGGAAAGATGGCTTTCAGCGTGGCGGCTGGAATGCGCAGTCTTGTGCATAAATTGCTTTATTCACTACCCGCTTACCTAAAACTGGAGTTCACGAGCAGTGTTGCCCGCATTGCGCGGACGGGATTGATTCGGTACTCGATTTGGCCCCCGTGGATTCGTAGCTGGCGACTCCGTTGAGGGAACGGTGAAGTTCGCATCGGTCTTTTGTGGCGTGGTTGGGGCCGATTCCATTAGAGTGCGTACAAATTAAATAAATAAATACAATCATCAAGAAGACACAATCCTATATACGAAGACCCCTACTCACCGCACTGCCGCACCACACGCGAACGTGCACTCCCCGTGCAAGCGATCCCAAAAGCGGGGTTTCGAGATATTCCTACTCCCATGTTTCCCGCCCCGTCCGCTATACAAACACACACACGAGAAGGCGCGACGCGACACGGGGTTTCTGTGTGAGAGCACAATGCAGCCCGTGCAGCGCAGGGACACGCCGCGGCGCTGCTGCGCATGCCACGCCGAGACCGACGCAGTGCTCGTCGCGAACGGGTGCGCGCACGCCCCGCGACTGCACGCCCTCCGCGAGCGCTGCGACGAGCTCGGGACCGCCCTCGAGCCCGCCCTCCGCGCCGCATCCCCGCCCCTCCCGCTCCACACGCTCTGCAGACCGTGCTGGTTCGCCCGCTTCAAGGTCGAGAGTGGCACGCTCTACGCGGTGCGGTGCTACGGGTGCAAAGGCGAGGCATAAACAGGTTTGGTTCGTTGGTTTATTACATCACAAAGGGACTTCAGCAACCACCGGGGGTGTTTTGAAATTGATCGTATTGTTTCAACAACCCCTGCATGATGGCTATCTGAGCAGCCATCTGATCCTTGATCGTTTGCTGATGTTTATTCTTCTCCTCTGAAATATCGACATTTGCACTGGCAGAATCCTCCGTGTTGGAGGCGACGTGCGGTTTCACAACGTCGCCTGTGCTGCTTGTTGCTTCTTGGGAGGACTTGCTCGATCCCGATGATGTATCATCGTCTGAATCTGTGTCATACCCTTGCTCCTCCTTGGCGGCGGCCCCGGTGGCTTGAGAGGACTTGCTCAATTCCAACGATGTATCTTCGTCTGAATCTGTGTCATACATGGTTAACCTCTTCCTCTTCTTGGGGGCCTTGGCTGCCCTGACGGCGACCTTGGCGGCCCTGGCGGCGACCTTGGCGGCCCTGGCGGCGGCCCTGGCGGCGGCCTTGTCGGCCTTTTTCTTCTTGGCGAGAGCTTCGGCCTCCTGATCCCACTTACTGGAAAGAACGACCGCCTCTTCGACGGAATTATCGGTCTCTGGAACATAACTCTCATGCAAGTGTCCTCCATCGAAGGCTCTCAGGAAAAATTGATTCAACTGATTGCGAGGTGTCTTTGCTGTCAGTAGTTTCAAATCAGCGACGGTGTCGTTCTGGAGAGCCTTGCACATACTAGCCAATGAGCAACCGGTCGCCTGGCATACTCGGTAGAATGTCTTGAGGTTTTCCTCAAGGGTACCGGGCTGCTTCTTTTTCTCGTCACCCGAAGGAACAAGCTCTTGCAGGACAGGAGTGATGCTCTCTGGCATATTGTTAAATGCTACCCTTGTTACGTTACCTTCCTTAAATATGAATACCCGACTTTCCTTCCACCCAATCACATCCTTTATTTCTCACAACAAACGCACCGCTAATCCACCACGACCGCTCGCGGGCGCTCTGCATTGGGTGTAAGGGCAAGGCATAAACAGGTTTGGTTTTTGAATTTATTGCATCACAAAGACACTTCTGTAACCACCGGAGGTGGTTACTGAAGTTTATTGTAATGTTCCATGGCATTGAGCACCGGCCCAGGTATCATTCGGGTCTTTGGAACCGAGGGTGGGACCAACCACCTTGGAACCGAGGTTGCGACCAACCACCCTTGTGAAAGGGCTTCTGGGAAGAAACTTTCGGTAAAGCTTCGAGCCCTCTCGGTTATGAGAACCTTGATGGCGTTCTGGATGATCGTTTCTCTGAGTAAGATGTTTTGCATCTGCTTGATGCTACACTTGCTAATGTTGCACATTTTGCAGAATTTACGAAGAACCTCCCGGTTGTAGGTCCAGGAGGTGGAGGTGTGTGACGTTTCATACATCTCCAAGACGCTCTGTGCCTTGACGAGGTCGTCCTCGGTATCGGGGGTGGTTGTCCCATACATGTGGCCGTTCTTGATGGCCCATCCGAAGAATCTCCGGGTGAAAGCTTGTGCTCTCTTTGTGGCGAGGAACTCTAGATTCTCGCAGATGACGTCATCTTTCAAGATGTCGAGCAGTTCGCTCAACGTGCACCCAAAGAATCTGCACATCAAACAGAAGAAGTACAGAACTTCTGTCTGGAACTTGGTTGTTGCAATTTTTGTCATCTGTGATGACTTCACAATGGAAGTGTATGTCACTTTCTCCCGAGGCCGCTTAAATACAAAACATAGATATTCTCCCACGGGATAATGTATTTTATTTTCAGCGACAAACGCACCGCTAATCCTTCACGACCAGGTCCTCGTAGCACTTCTTCTTGAGGACCCCCAGCATCTGGGCTACGGGGTTGAATTCCTCAAGGTTGTTATTGAGGAAAGCCTCAAGGAGACTAGGAGAATACCCGTTGAGCAAGACAACCCCCTTTTCGTCGGCGTTTTCGACGGGGACGTGTCCCGAAGGCCCCTCCCTGATGTTCCAGTACACAAGTATAGGGCATTTTGTGTACTCCGCGTCCCTCCACATGCGCCTAATGGACTCGTGGGTAGTTTCCCAGGGCGGAGCTCCCAAAACCCCAGCTTCGTTGAAATTCATGTCGGAAAAAACGCAAATTTTCACGTTTCCAACCTGCTCGTCTGTCAAGTTGTTCTTGAGTGCCAGATCAAGCAGATCCTTCATGATCAAAAAGAAGTTGGTGCTCCAACCCCATTCCATTCCCTGGATGTCACCGACTACCTCGACAAGGTTAAACGTAGCGGGGTCGTACTCCTCCCCGTGCAAAACATCCACAAGTTTTGGCTCCTCGCTGAACGTGAATATTTTTCCATGAAACGGTCCCTTCCTCAGACTCAAAAGAAGCGACATCGCAATGGCGACTTCCATCGGGTCTCCTGACATACTCCCTGACACGTCGCACACTGGGATGATAAGACCCTCGTCATCGCCCGCACGTGAAAGGAAGCCTTCCACGTACTTCCTGAACATGAGTTCTGTCTCCATCCTCTCAGAACTCCCGTTCTCCGTGCCGCCCACCCTGGCGATGAGCTGATGCGGAAGCAGCCCCCCCCCCACGTTCATCCTGGCCTTCCCGGCCGCCACCTTCTCGAGGTACGCGTTGTACCTCTCGGGGTCCTTTTTAGCAAAAAGCCGCCCCCACCTCTGTCTGCAGCCGCCAGGCATTGTCTCAAACTTCACCAAATCCCAGGACCCCGACCCGATGCAGTGCTCCGGAAGGGATGCACGTAGTTTGGAAAGAAGTTGCTGATACATCACAACCTGACGTCTCTCGTCCTCCTCCGGAAACAGGTGCTCACGCAACGCGCGGTCGAGGCCAGTGCTCTTGGCAAAGCGGGAATCCTTGGAGGGTGCCCACTTTGCCACCAACTGTTTCTCAAGAGTCTTCTCTCCTGAGTTCAGAAACTCCTGCAGTGGGAAAGCAAACATGTTCAGAACTTCCACGAAGAGCCGATTCACCTTGCTGGTCTCCTCTCCCCAATCCCTCGTCATGACTTCCTCCCTTCCCATCTTCCTCTTCTCCTTGCGTTCCTCCAAAGTCTTCTTCCGAGAGTAGCGTTCGTTGCAAAACATCTCATACCCCTCCTTGATGGTCTTGGAGTGCCACGTCCCTCCTCTTCTATCCTTGTTCTCTGTGTACACGTCACTGAGCTTCGTCACCCCCTCCAAAGTTTCCACGTACTCCTTCTTGGTGTCCTTCCACGCACCGTACTTCTTCCTGTTCTTCGGCGGATGGTGCAATTTCCACACTGTGAAATCATCCCTACCCTTCTCCCCCGGCTCCTTCATGACCCACTCAAGTAGATCCAGAATTACCGGGAAAGACGTGTGTACCGGGATCTTCTGCAAGTTTGCCATGAGTGTCTCGAAGTGTTCGAGATACAGGTATTCTAGTGCGGTGTAGAAGTGTTTCCTCGACGCCTTCCCTGACTCTCCAGTCCGGATGTTCCCGTAGTTGAAGATCACTTGCAACGTACGAAAGGGATCTTCCTCCCAGCTGCTCCGCAAAACATTTTCGCAAGGGTCAAAGAAATACGTCAAGACCCCTGCGAACCCGCCGTTCACCTTCTCGTACGCAAGCGCGCCATTCTTCGTGGCAACAAGGTTCTCCGGGAGCGGGAGCTCGAAGACATTGTCCTGGAGGGAGCGAGTATCTGCGACCGAAAGCGCCGCGTCGAGCAAAGACGTTGATGCAACTGAATCCGTGTCCGACATTCGGACGCGTGATGAGAAACCGCCCTCCAGCCAACTCACTTCTTTTATTGACTATTTTCCCCAAAATAGGTTGAGTAATAAATTTTTACTCAATGTAGATTATTTTAAAAATAATTTAAAACTAAACATTTTGACCAAAATAGATTCACGTGACGTTGCATGTCTTTATCCTCTGCGATTCCTCGAGTCCATGCATCCAAAACGACCAGACACCACCTTCCACGCAGGGACGCGTCTCTTCAGAATGCCTCCAAAGAGGACACGCGATGATCGGAAGCGAGTGCGGAAGCTGCATGCTTCTCCCCCCATCAAGAATCTTCCTCTGAAGAATGGGGGGAGGGTTAAGGTCAGTATCTACGAGGAGCTCGTGGGAAAGGCTCCCTGCAAGGTAGATCTCTACTGCAGAGAGAAGTTAACTAGAAGAGACATGACGAGGAGGGAAACCGATGTGAATTTCTCAGGAGTGCAGGAAGCACTGCAGAGAGACGATGTAGATACATTGAAAATATTTTTGGGTAAGTCTGGGGCGGAGAAGGAGACGTGGGCAAAGGGTGGGATGGGGTGCCTGGCTTACGCTGTCTATTATGGAAGCTTCAAGTGCCTCAAGTGGATGGTGGAAGAAGAGGGCATGGACATTAGCGTGCGAAGCGCGGTCACTTGCTTTGATATTCATTGTAAAGGCCTCACGTTGATGCACATTCTCGTCATCAGGAGGTCGAAAGAGATTGATGCAAGAGAGTATCACTCGGACTGTGACATTTTGGAGTTTCTCTTCCGGAACAAGTTGAAGCCATCAGACGTAAGCGAGGGTGGCTTTACAGTGATGCATCTTGTTTGCATGAGGAATGATGAATGGATGTTCAAGAAACTGCTGTGGCATTGTGATGGAGACAAGTGCATCAACGACAAAGACTCACGCGGGGAATCTGCAATGGACTACGCATTGTACTACGTGAGTTTCCGTGTAGAGCAATCGATAATTCCACGATTGACGAAAATCGTTGAAGAGCTCATTCGGTATGAAGCGGTGTGTACTTTCACACCGCATTGCGAGGCCTTCCAGATCATGCAATCGGGGTGTGAACACAATTTTCACAAAGAGCTGCTTCGTAATTGGTCGCACTATCAGTTCACGTATGATGCAGAATCTTGCAGGAGCGAGTACTACGAAGGGACGGGCCGCGCGCCTACGCCGTAATGCGCTTGCAGGGGCGGTAAGAGAACTCTATGTGGGGGAAGTTTTGCAGGGAAAGATAAAGCCCCTTGTTTGAGTTGACTGCGTCGCCCGTGCTTTGCCGGAAGCGGTAGCCCTCGGGGAAGAGGAGAGACGGGAGCGAGGAGATTTCGTAGGTCAATTCAGCGTCCTTGAGACAGTAGGACTCGAGCGCCTCCCACTCCGCGTTCCTGGCCTGTTGCACCGCCTGGAGGCCCGTCCCGGTCTTGCTCACCGAGAAACCGTTGGTCTTGAGGAGGAGGTCCAGCGGGAAGGTTCGTCCAAATGCACGGCGCGCGATTTCGTGCAAATCAAACGACTTAAGGACCCACCGTTGGATGGTCTCGTTGTCGATCTGGAACGCTTGTTGAAGGAACGGGATATCAAAACAAAGAGTGTTGTAACCGATGAGATACTCGGCGCACTCGAACAGCTCGACGACCTCGAGCATAAGGTCAATGTGGTTTGGTTTGTACACTACCTCACCCGCATCGTTGTGCTCAACGAACCGCCACACCCTGCTCTCTCCAAAGCCAGGCGCATGCACGGCCAATACTGTCACGCAGTCCTTCTTCTTGTCGAGCCCTAGCGTTTCTATGTCCCATGCTACGACGTGCTCCATATTTTAGGTACTTACTGCCAAGTATAACGATTTGCTGCGGTATCTCTGTCGCAAGTCAACGTAAAAAAACATACTTCTGCGACTCACAGATTTATGCTATTTAAGCGTTGAATCCATATCTGGAAAGAATGAATCGTTTCAGATTCATTGTGCGTCTGTATGGTGTTCTCTTGGTTTCTCTTTTGGTTGCTCGACCAACGGAATCGGGTTACCAAGAGGAAGCAATTCAAGTTAAGCCGGCAGGGTTCACCCTCAACCAGGTAACACACGATTTTTCTACGGGTCAAATCATTGTCGATGCACAGATCTCCGCAGATAGCAACATGGTTGCGGTGCTGTATTTGCCGAGGCCTAACGCAAGCGCCGCGTTCCCAAACTCGTTCGACGTGAAGAATCACCCGTGCGAGCTCTCTAAGAACGACCCGTGCTGCCTCAACGCCCTCGTTTCGCACTACCAGATCGCGCCAGAGATGGCTGGTCTGTACCAACACAGTGACTTGTGCTCTGCAAGTGGCGTTCCGATGGTGACGGGAAACTCCCTTGCGAACCCGGCCCTCAGTGCCGTAGTATACCCCACCGGAGTGGCCGACTCGGGCTTTCTCTCAAGCGAAGGGGAACCTGCAAGTTACACCTACGACGACCGCGTGTCCTACAGTGCAACGATGATCGAAAGCGACACGTACTCCATCCAGCTCCGCTTTCCACACAGTTACATCGCAGATCGTTCCCTCGTCACATCTCTGGGGAGCGGGACAAAGAAGTACGAATTCTTTATCGGTGTCTCATTCGTAAAACTCTTCTCCTACTCCTCCCTCATCGACATCAAAACAATTCAGACCAACGTGCACTACAACAAGGCCGACTACCTCTTCACGTCCGTCTCCTCCGAGCAGGACCGCCTCGCGTTCGACGGAATCAACGTCTTCCTCCACCAGGGGCGCTCGCAGACCACAAACAAGCTCTACCAGTACCTCGAGCTGCACCTCGACTGGAACGAGACGCGCTACCCCGCGGCCTCCGCCTCCGTCGTGCACGACTCGCTCACCCTCGCAAAGAGCACCGCCCACAGCGCCGTGGCGTCCTGGATCGAGCCTTGCACCGCGAGTACTGGCTATTACTACACCGCGGCAGAGAAGGCAAACCTCGACGCGCTTGCCCTCGAAACCTGCCTCCCGTCCCAGCCCGCCTGGTGCGCCTTCGCCGGAACGCGCTTCTTCGTCCCGCTCCCACCCGACACCGCGACAAGTACCGACGGCTGGATCACCGCCGCCGATGCTGCCAACCAGCTCTTCGTCGACTTTGTCCTCCGCCTCACCACCACGCAGGGCCACTCCATCTTCAGCAACGTCTACCTCTCCATAGACCTCGCGTCCCTCGTCCCACTCGCACACTGCGACGAAAATAAGTTTCTCTTCGTCTCTGTAGCCGATATCGTAAAGATCCAAGCACACGTCGGC
>Ga0222719_10004023_pt1 | contig 12964 bp, 14 predicted proteins | sample C33_34DmetaG_FD_165039 | JGI IMG/M metagenome (GOLD analysis project Ga0222719, IMG submission 165039) | Estuarine water microbial communities from San Francisco Bay, California, United States - C33_34D | ecosystem: Environmental > Aquatic > Marine > Unclassified | place: USA: California...
TATTTATATTCCAGCGATAGAAATCCATAAAAGGCGTTGACTTAAAACCTTCTTCAAAACTAGAGCCCATTCCACCCCAGATAGATGCATTAGGAGTTTGCGCAGGCGACTGAAGCTCTTCTTGTGTGGTATCTGGAACAAAGAGTGGGTCGGTCATGGTAACAGATCCTTGCGTGCTTTAGCGCCTTTTTCGCCCTTTAGGTAAGGATTAAATAATGGGCTATCCATGCCAGGCAAGAATCTGATCATATGTTGCGCGCCATAAATAAGACCAGTTTCTCTAGCGCTTTTTCTGGCTCTTAAATCATGAATATTATTTATTTGGGACCTATTAATTATTATCTGCTTTATTTGATCATCAGTTAAATTAGATACTTTCGGAGGACCTGCTAATTTAAATGGATTATCTCCTAGTGATACACCTTGTTGTGGAACAGGGAATAGGTGATTTCCTTTGGGTATTTCAACTGATCTAACATGCGACACCTCTTTTTGAAGGTCAACATTTATTTTGCTTTGTGGGTCACCAAGATCAGTGTTTGGTACGATAACTGGCTGAGGCTCTTCTTTTCCTGGCTCATTCATCATTACAGGCTTTCCGTTATAGGTTAGCTGTAATCCTGCTGTTGTATTTTGAAAGTATCCACTACTTAATACATGTGATATATAAGTTGATCTTTGATTTTCTGGATTTTGATTGCTTACATCATCAGGATCAATTACCAAATTATTAGAGTTTAAAACTTTTGCCACTTTAACTTTCAATGCTGCATTTGCCGTTAGAGGATCAATTGCATTACCATTATCATCTACCCTAGGTAACGCAAAGTTTTCACCATTATAGCTTCCTGGGTTATAGTGTGATCCAATTAATACATTAACTGCTTTAGTTGCTGCATCATCAGTAGACATTCCTTTATTCGTTACATAATAAGATGCTAACTGATAAGCTTGTGATGTCTGCGTCTTAAATATTTTAGATGCTGCACCTCTACTATCCATATATAGAGGGTTATTGTGAAATAATTGGAAAGTTTTTTGCGCTTCAGAATCAACAGCAGTTGTTAATGGCTTCCATTGATCATCCATGGACTTTTTCCAGTCTTTAACTGGAGTTCCTAAAGCAGCCTGAACATTGATTGATTCACTCTGTATAGCAGGATTTCCCTCTACAGAAGCAATTGATCGTGCACTCTGCGGCAATCCATTTTTAGATAGCTGATTCATCATTGAATTAAATATAAATGGACTACCTGCTTTTTCACGCATTTGCCTCACAAGTTGTGTGTTCTGCATAGTATCTTGTACGTTAAATTGTCCAAGCAGTGATTGCTCATAAGGTTTACTCAAAAACTTCATTTGACTTTGAGCATAACCTTTTTCTTGCATCCAGTTTAATTTATATTGCTGAAGCATAGGTTCGCTAACTATATCTGGTTCAGCCTCATGCTGTGCCAGTAATTTTTGATATCCAGGATCTTGATTAATAAGACTTGTGGGATCAGTAAGTAATTGCTTTTGAACTTCTTGCGCATCCTTAAGCTGTTTTGTATATAGTTTTTGCTTATCAGATGCATTAGGGTCTGTCCAATCGACTTGCTTAGCTGCTCTTTGCTGTAAGTTTTGAATCAGTTTATTAGCAACAGGAATAGTAGCATTTTTAACTTGGTTTAATTCAGCACCGGCATTTTGATAGGCATAGGACATATCGTTAAATTTCTGTTTATCCTCTGGATTAGGAAGCGCCTCATCTATCTCTGCTTCTTTTTCAGCATCAGGTTGCCCAGACTGGTAAATATTATGATAATAATTTTGAATAGTATTTTGTAAATGCTTCTTATCAAGTCCAACTGTCTGCAAATGAGTCTGCATAATGTTTTCAGCATTCTTTTGCATGGTTGAAATTTGATTACTATTAAACATAGCTGTCATGCCAGGATCTTTAGATAAACTTTTTATATAGTTATTAGCTTTATCAAGTCGATTAGCAAGTCCACCATCCGTCAATGAATTATCAGATGGCTCATTTAGTATTGCTTTAAGTCCATTTTCATAGTGAGCTTGATGATAAATTTGATCAAAATGTTGATTACTTGCAACATACTCAGCAGGTTTTATAGCACCATTTTCATATAATCCATATACTGCACTTTTTGCTTGTGTATAATAAGTTGTAGCACCATGCATATCACCACTAGCAGCTAAATTGCTAATTTCATTTCCATAAGTAAAATTAGTTTCTTTTAGTTTGGCTGTTCCTAGTTGCTGGTTTCTAGCTTGCAATGCTTTTTGTATTCTTAATTCAGCATGAGTTGACTGGTGTGCTAGCATATTAGCGGCATACATTCTATTTTCTGGCGGCAACGCTGAAAGCTGACCATTAGCAAAATAGGATACTTTATCTCTAAAATTAGAAACAGCCTCATCGCCATTCATAATATCTTGATGGGCTTCTTGTTCGTATTGCTGGACCTTATTAATAATGTCAGCGCCAGCAGTATACCTATTTGCCAGTAATCCAACCTGATTAAATTGTTTAGATGCCTCACCAATAGGCGCTGCTGTCTTAAAATCTAATTGCTGACCAGCTAACTCACCCTGCTGTTTTGCTTGTTGATCCGCAAATGCCTGGGCTACCGGACGAGTAGCTTTTTCAATATCACCAAACATCTTGGAATAACCAGAATATACATCAGGGGTATCAACCATTGGACCAGGGTTAACCTGAGCCGTTCCTACAAATGAGGGTAAATCTGCCATTGTTACTCCACTGGTAAATCAAAATGAGGAAGCTGAAGCGCAGACATTTGCTGTCTTTCACTTTGCTCAATATTATCAAGAACTGGATTGGCTGCTTTTAAATCTGTTGATGCGCTTCCAGTTGCCTTAGGTACATATAAATTAGCTGCTGCTGAGGCTGCGCCAGCGATTCCTGACACAATACCGCCAGCCATACTTTGTATTCCGGCTTCTTTAGCTGATTGAATACCTGCTCTATCAGATTCCTGCTGAAATGATAAATTAAGTTGATTCGCATTTTCATCCTTAGCAAATTCATTGAGTGTATCAGTTTGAATTGATGTAAAACTTGAGGGTCCAGAATCAATGCGACCACCGCCAGCAGCTGCAATAGCTGTCTGCTTGGACATCATCCTATTTACCTGATCCATATTATTAATAGTATTTTGATTAGCTGCTACCTGTTCTTGCTGCATACGTTCGCTAAGTGCTTTTTCACGAGCACGAGCCTGCTGCTCAGCACTAACGCCACTCATAACACCAGATGCTAAACTTAGTCCACCGGTAACGCCTGCTAAGACTTCTGTAACCATTACTCTACCTCATATCCTACACCGATTAATAATAATGGTAGCGGATCCTTTTGTGTTATCTGTATTGTTGGACGTAATTTCCAATTCTCTGGATGAGTAACCGCAACTCCAGTTTGGGGTTGAATTGGCTGATCAAGAACATTTGGTCCAAAAATCAAATCAGGTAACTCATATCCATCAACAAAAATTCCCAGGCTCTCAAAGTAATCAATAAATGCTCTAATAATTCTCTTTGGAACATATAATCTATTACTTCCCGCCAAGTAAGCTGGAATAGTTTCTATTAAAACTGGAAACCCTAGTCCAATTGTAGCATTAGTAACTGGATCAGTAAGTGTTACTGAACCATTTGTGACCACCTGGTCATTTAATAATACACCATCGGCTATAATTTTTACAGTTTCACCCTCTAAATGTATTAAATTTCCAATACTGGTCCTCGGTGTGGTAAATGTTTGAACAGTTGCTGAGTCCATATTTGTTGAAAAGCTAAGTAATTCAAGGTATTCAAATGTTCCACCTGGTATTGTTCTCTCTATGATCGCATATACCTTATTCTTTACGGTTAAAACTTTCTTATATTTACCTCGATTTGGTGCTAAGTATTGGTTCTCCAGGTCTTCAGCTGGCATTTGAGTAGCACATATTGTCCATGCACTAACACTTTCCTGCGCTAATGACTGATAAACAAGTAAAGATCCATCCTGATTAACTGCAAATAGGTAATCTGCATCATCTATACCATCTCCTTTTAAAACAGCCATAGATACAGGATTATTTATTAGAATAGCTGAGAACAGAGATGCATTAAGCGCTGTATAAGAGGTGCTATTGGCATCATAAACAAATGCCATAACAGACTTTCCACCCTCTCTAACAAAGAATGTCTGATTATCTACAATAGCTGGCTTTACCTCAGAGCATCCTACTCCTGATTGTTTTCTGAACGACGCAGAGGATGGTGTTAACGGTTCTGCAAAATACTGCATAGAACTAAATTCTGACTCATTACAAAATATCTGAAGTGATTTATCAGATACTACATACTCAATTTTGTTGAAACTATCAGCTGAGAGAGTATAGACAATACCCTCATCATCAAGACCCTGTCCTTGGTCAAAGTTTGGAAAATCACCTACTTTTGACAAAAATAGTGTCTGAGGTAACTCAGTAGTTGCGCCAAAGCAGAGGCGATCCTCATAAAATGTACATGACCCAGGCCATCCTCTTGTAGCACTAAAGGCTGGCTCACCCAGGAAGCAGTGATTACCAGAAGCACCAGCTGCACCTAATGATGCATCAAATTCAGAAATAATATCAACAGTACATGTTGTAACTGGATAAGGACCTACAGGAACACTTATTATTCTAGCTGCTCCAACAGGAGAAGTAACGACAGCACCTATTGATATAAACAAACCACCTACATGCTCAGCAGTAAAGACAGCGGCACTACATGTTAGAACAATATTCTTTGCTACTTTTACAGATGCAAGTGTAAAGGTATCTGCATAATAATCTTTGGTAAAATCAAATGCCGGATAGTTTTTAAATGTAATAGCTGCCAAAGTCCACGAGGTATCACTGCCACCATTAGTAAGCTGTAATGTGGTCATTGTTGGCTCAGTAATTACCATGAAATTACCATTCTGAGCTGTTTGTATATCGACAACTTGATCGGCTGTAATTGTTGTTGTTATTGTATGAACCTTACTTAAGACACCAGTAGTAGCATCCTTTTTATAAACATCAATCTCAAGTGCTTTGAACACTAACAAATATTCTACATCACCTAATAGGATAAATTCTGCTAACTGATATTCGCCAGATGGTGTATCAATTATATCCTGGTAAAGTGATCCATGGCGCTTAATAGCACCACCTTGAGGCCTAATATATACATTTCTTAATCGCTTAGCGGTCTTATAGTAAGTTTGTAAATCAACTTGAGCAAACATTCTTGGATCAAGTTCGCCATGACTAAAGTTATTTTGAATATATAATTCACTCATGTACCTAAACTCCCAATATACTTACTAGCAGCAATTGGGTTATTTATAATTAGCTCATTAGGCTGCTGTGACTCATCAATAGCAGTTGCTTGATCACGCCTTTGTGATGCTGATTCACGCCAAATCTGTAAAAGAGTTGAGTTTTGAGTAACTGGCATTGCAAAAAGAGCCGTAAAAGCCTCAATAAGATAACTAATGTACCATTCTGGAAGTACACCCTCTTGCTTATACTCTGTATAATAAAGGGTTGGGTTTGTTCCTGTTGGATTTGGAGCAGCATTTGTATAAAGGTAGGTCCCAAATACTTTGTAATCAACTATAGGATCTAACTTATACAGCCGCAAAAAACCGGAGGGAATCTGGTATGCATAAGTGAAGTTTACAATAGTTGGAGCATTTGAGACCTGAACCAACTCTGTAGCAGTACGAGCAAAATGCCAGGCATGGTCACACAAAAAGGTCTTATAATACATATCATAAATAAATGAACATGTTTGAACTTTCTTTTCTGATGACTCACCTAAACTAGTCGGTGGTTCTTGACCTAGTAATCCAAAAGCAGCACCAATAATATTTAACTTAGAGGTAGACATAGAGCCTCCTAACTATCATAAAATGCAACACGAATAATAGACGCACCAACAGAGTAAAAATGTAATGTATCTGTACCGCCTTCTACTCGATAACGATTACTACCTAGATTCAAAATATTAAATGTTAATTGCTGAAATGATGTGCTTGATGTATATGAAACCGCCGATAAACCACATAACACAGTAGTAGCAACCGTACATTGAATACAAGCAAGATTTTTTCCAGCAGGAACTGCAATACTTGCTGTTCCGGCAGCTCCTAGCGTTACATAATTTCCATCTCCTGAAGCAGGAAAATTCATTGATCTATTTACAGTTGAAAACTGATCATGTCCTATTACAAGTTTAGACATTTATTATCTCCTATATAGAATAAACAACATTCATATAAATAAAATCATTTATATTCATGACTGGTGTGATTCCAGCCACACTTCCAGATGTTCCTAAGTCTGCTGTTGTTATTAATTGATCCTTAAAAACTATATAATCAATAACTGAGTCATTACTTGTATTTGCAGCTGATTGTGTAAAAGTTATAGTTCCATCTACTGTAACTTTTGCAGATAAAATTCCAGATTCTGATGGTAATGTATTATAGGTTGCCATTACTTTATCATCTTCAAATGCACGAGCATCTGGGTGATCTAGTGTTGCACCAGATCCAGACCAAGAAACTTGACCAGCTGATATCTGATAAGCACTACCTGATCTGCTAATACTAACAGACTTACTAAATCCAAAATCTGGAACATATCCTGTAGGAAATGTTATTGCAGGATCTGTATTATTATTTGCTGTCGATGTTGCAGTTCCGCTCATTAAAACAACTGACGGTGAAATCAACCTAACTTTAACTGTTGATGTCCATTTTGATGAATATGCGTCAACATCTACTGCATCTTGTGATGGAAATGATAATGTTACTGGACTTGCTCCACTTGCAGATGAAACAATATATTCTGTTTGGCCATCTGACCCATTAACAAATATATAATCATATTGTTGAAGCATATCTTTTGCATCATTAAAGTATCCCGATGCTGATATGGTTTGCAAATCATCAGTGGATGAACCATAAGACCAGACATTATTAGCTGCACCATACATACCGCCTGATGACCATTTTGCAAAAAACTTTCTATTAAAAGCCATTTTTTAATCCTCTTATAAAGGGGCCGAAGCCCCTATTTTTTATGCAATAGTGGCAGTTCCACCATGCATATACCATCCACCTGTAGCTGAATAAGTTAAATCAGCACTATCACCTAAAGCATTAAACGTAATGGTTGAACCACCAGCTAACGTAGTAGGAGTTAAGACAGCAGTATCACTACCAGCACCTTCAGCAACATAAATTACTGTAAGTTGTTGTCCAGCAGTACCATTTGCTAGCGTTAAAGCATCGCCTGTACCTGTAGTAGTAACCTCATGGATTCGACCAGCTATAGAAACTGCTCCTGCACCACTAGTAGCAGTGATACCTGTTGCAATTACTTTACCGGAACCACCAGCACCCATTTCAAAGTCACCTTGAGCGCTTACAACAGTAACTGCTCCAGCATTTGTCATGGTTGCATCTTGAGAAAGTGCAGCAAAATTAGCTGTACCTGCTCCAGTACCAATCATTACCTCGGTATCGGTAATATTTGTTACTGTAGCTGATTCAAGATCAAGAGCTGCTACTGTAGCTACGCCTGCATTTGTAACCGTCACATCACTAGAAAAAGCAGCAAAGTTTGCAGTTCCAGCACCTGTACCGATTAGAAACTCAGTATCAGCAATATTAGTTACAGTTGCAGTTTCTAAATCAATAGATCCTACAGTTGTAACACCAGCATTTGTTTGTGTAACATCACCAGACATTGTTACTGCTGTAGCAATTCCTGATGCATTACCAACAAAGTAATCACCGTCTGCTAAAGGCAAGTTAGCTGCTGCACCAGTTACTTGAGCAACTGTGACAGGAGTAGCGCCAGTAGTAGATGTTACTTTGAAAAGCTCAGCATCATCAGAACCAACCATCCAGATCAAATCATCTTTTTGAAAGCGATCTGATGCATCATCCATATAGGCTGATGCAGAGATAGTTGCTAATGTTGCATTTTCCCAGTAAGACCACTGCTGTTGAGCAGTTCCTGCTAGACCTTCTGACGCCCAAAGCGCCAATTGTTTTAGTGTAAATGCCATGTCATTGTCTCCTTCTTATGATTCATCACATGAGATTTTGACAACACCATTCGCATCACCAGTAACAGCACCAGCAGATAGAGCAGAAACAACTTCAGTACGTAAGTTCTGAGGAACTGGTACCATTTGTGTTTCAGCATCTAAACGATAGCCCATAGTGATAGCTGAACGAGCATATACAAAACAAGAACGGATGTTAGAACCATCAATTGGAAGACCGCCTTCACCAGAACGATTACCCAATGGGATGATTTTAAATCCAGCGAAAGGACCATCTTTACCGCCTGGATCAACAAGAGGTTTTGCATCATTAAAGATTGAGCTTGTGTACTCAGTCTGTGCTAATAATGAATCTAAGTTGTTCCAGTGCATAAGTAAGAACATGTCATCATCGATTTCGTCTAAACCAAGTTGACGTCTAGCGTCACGTAGTTTTTCAACGGTCATGTTTTCACCACCAGCAGCTACTGTTTTAGTAGTTCCTGAGTTGATACATGCATCGATAATAAATTGATCTTCACGTCTAGCAATTGCTTTAGCATGCTTTTCAGCAAGACCAGGCAATGCAGATGCATTGAAGTTTAGTTGGTCGAAACGATCGACAACGTCTTTCATTTCAAAATCACTGAAAGTGATTGAAGGCGCAGTTACTGTAGTTGAGCCAGCTGGAATATTAGAGCCATTTGCTGTGTGTTGAACCATAGAGCCTTTGTCCATGTATTTCAACTTGTAAGCATCGCCTACCAATCCGTGAAGCTCGCGAACTGTGCCGCGTAATTTACCATTTGCTTGGTACTTCTGCAAAAACAGATCCGCAAACATTTGCGAATAAGCAGCAGAAAATTGACTTTGTGCTAGAGCCATTTTGACATCCTCTGTCCTACTTTTCAGTTCGGTAGAGGCTTCAAAATGGAAGGGCCGAAACTGAAAATATAAATTAATGTATTTTCAATTCCGGGCCTTCTGAATGCATAGTTGCACTACTGAGGTAGTGGCGGAAACTAACTATATTTTATACAGCTATTTTATAAAATGTCAAATCATTCTTGTTCCATTTCTAATAGCAAACTCTTTGTAAGCTTTTTCTACCTTTTGGGTATATTCAGCATTACGACCAAACATTGGATTGGATAACATCTCCTGAAGCTCTGCATGATTTAATGCAGGTGCTGCAGACTCAACATGACCAGGAACAGGAGAGCCATTCACACTGTTTCGTAGTATTTCCAATGCTTCTACTACTTCGGCACTATCAATACGATCCATAAGAGCGCTTTTAGCATGATCAGGCATTCCACTATTATCTAAAAATGTCTCTAATGAGCTAATTCTATCTTGAGCTTGTGGTCCCAAGGCCTTCATTTGCTCATCAATGTATGCCTGTGTTTCCTGTGATTCTTGTTGTGCTTGCGCTTCCAATGTTTGAACTTGGCTATCCAAAAACACCTTGATTGTGCTGTCGAACTGATCTTGAGTAAGTCCTTTTTCCTTTGCTTGTGCTTCAAAGCTTTTGTAAAGTGGATCTTCCTTATCAATACCATATCCTTTTTCCTTATATTCATCAGGAATAGATACCTCATAATCATCAGGTGCAGTCGCTTTTATACCCTCACTAATCTGACGACGTAAACCACTTGCTGCTGCTGCCATATCTTCCAAAGTTGGATAGCGTTGCTGCGCTTTTTCATCATAAAAAGCTGGTGGCTCACCTTCACCAGGTACACCAGGCGCTCGAAACCATTTTGCTTCTGGATGCTCAGCTTTTTGAACGAGATCAGGACGATTAGCAAGCTCAGAAACACTGGTCACCTTAATCTCATCTTCTTTTTGTAAAGAACTAGTAAGGTCTGCTTCAGGAACTTGACTTTGTATTTGTTGCCCATCAAAAACAGGCTCATTATTTTGCATAGTTATGCTTGCAGATTGATCTGCACTTTCTGTTGTTATCATTGTTACACCTCCGGTTGTGTTTTGAATTCTTCCTCTTGCTGTAATTGCGCTTGTTGATAGTTGCCAATTACTTTATATAGGTTAAGAATTAGATCGCGCTGCCCTGTGCGATACATAATCTCATTTGAATCGAAGCTCGGCGCTTCTGAATGAACGTAAATTTTATATAAATCACTTAATAACTTTTGACCTAGCGAACCTTCTTTACCTAATACTTCATGGCATAGAAAACCAAGCTGATCATTTAATACATCTAATGCACTCAACCCATAACTCCCATTAATTGCTGTGGCATTTGACCTTCTGGATTAGCTGGTATTTGATCGCCTGTAGGACTTGGTGCAGGTAATGCATTCTGCATAGGTGGTTGCTGAGCTGCTTGAGATGCTTGCTGTAGCTGCTGAACAATTGTAGCACCATCTTTAACAAGCTTAAGCGGTATATCCATTTTTTCACCCATGTATTGGGCTACATCTTCAGAATTAACCATTCCTGCTGCAGCTTGAGGACCATACATTTGAGTTAGTGTCATAAAGTAATTAGTAAAGTTCTGCGCATCTTCAGTATCTTGAATTTTTGCAATTGGGGACTTAAATTCAACATCAATAGTTGACCCATCTAGCTTGATTTCATAGGTAGTTTCGTCGATTGTTAAATCTTTAAGAAAACCATCTTTACGCATTAGATAAATTGTTTTTTCAATTATTGGCCTAAGTAACTCATTATTAAGTCGACCAAAGCTAGCAGCTGACTTCTTAACCCAGTTTTGTTGAAGCACTGATATCTCAGTTGCTGTTTTTCCAGGCTGATCCCCGGGACCAATAGGATCAGCAAATAATACTTCACGTATCTTCTCTTGCATCTGTTCAAGCGATAGCTGCGTAAATCGTATATCACCAGCTAGATTAAGTGGCACGATAGGTGGATTAGTAACATCTTGAACGCGAATAACTGAGCCAGGCTCAATTCTAAGTGTGTCTGTATTGAGAATTTCACTTGCTTTAATAGCTAGTGGCGGCGATGTTTTTAAACCAGCATTCTTAATTTCAAACTCAGTCATTGTATTAACAATCTTAATCCAATCTAAGATCTGCATGACTGGACCATCACCCCATACTTCACCTGGTGAGACTGAGAATCGATAAGGAATCCATGGGCTAAAATCTGTGGGTTCCCATATTAAGTCAAATTTAGCATCTTGATCTGCTAAATAATAAAGATAGCGAGAATGAGGTGGATTGTTAGGATAATATATTGTTCCCTCAACAAGCTTAACATTTTCACCAGGACTTGTGCTTAATATTTGCTGAATACGTCCTGATAACTTCGCTTTTGGCCATATAGCTTGTATATCACGTGCTGGCACTTTAATTTCACGCCAGACATCCTTTATTTCACCCTTGAAACTTTCAATAGCAACGTTATGAAGTGGGATTGCCTCAAACTCAACAGGATTTCTTTTGTCACCCGTTCTTTTAATCTGAAGCAACCCAACAGAAATACCAGTATCTTGAAATGATATGTCAGACTGCATTGATAGATTTGATGAATTAATCGCATTAAAAACTTCTAATGTATGAAACTGTAACTTCTCGTCCATTATCTTTTTGGCAGAGTCGTCCATATCTGGACCACTCGTTAATTCCATCCAGCGTGTGAATGGTGGCATCAACAATGAGACGACATTTGACGAAAAACTCTTGAGTGCTTCAACGGCAGTAGGATCCCAGCGTTGATTCTCACGATAAAATCCAGGTGTTTCAATAAGCCATTTATTTCGACCAGGCAATGAAAACCGGTAAGCTTCTTCAAGCATAAATAGTTTTAGTTTTCGATGCTCGAGTGCTTTGTTATAACGCTTTAAGCGCTCATCAAATGAGTCAAATTGCTCTTTTTTCATTAGCCAACCGTCCGACTTAGTGATGCTGATCCGCCATTAGCACCACCCCCGCCTTGAGGGGCTGCAATTGCACTACTGCTTTGTAGATTACGCATTAAACTAAATCGTTTTTGGAATAACTGTTGTCGCTGTTGCTTTAATTGATCTTGCTGTTGCTGCAATAGCTTTTGTTGAGCTGCGTCTGCCGCTTTTTGAGCGCCAGATTCTTTTGGCTGATGCATATGACTACCTCCGATGTAATCATTGTATTTGTTTAATTTCAAACACATTAAATAATGGTTTGCCATTTCTACTCAGTTTAGACAACTTTTTATACAATTGCCAGGGCGTAAATGCTAATAGCTTTAAACCGCAAATGTATTTAGCCAAACTCACGCATGTTCCCATATGTGGTCGACCAAAAAAGCTGGTTACTGTGCCAGTTCTTACATACATAACGTGCTTTGCATCACCAATCCATGGATTATTTGTGTCTGCACGTATTGGGAGTATATCCCAAGACAACTTCGCAACGTGTGGATCAATTACCATCCATTGAAAATCATCTTTAACGTAGATCTTGATATGCGAATAATCACGCTTGAACCATCTAGCTAGCTTATGCTCGCCATTTGTGAATACAATATAATACTCACTCGATGTTTTCATACGTCTCTATCACTATTAGCAAATCAATCCCTGGTAATGTATCAGCCTTGGCCCTTTCATCCGATGAAAGAATACACAACCATGTGTTAGCCAAGTTTGATACTCTTTTAAGCAGTGCATCAACGCGAGATGCATACTTGCTCATTTGTTACGCTTCATTAATGACTTCTTGCCGTGCTTGAACTTACGCGCATTACGCGCAAAGTTAGCTCTTTGAACCATTAAGCTGCTAAATTTATCTTTATTTGCCATGACGTGTGCCGCAAATGCTTGCACACTCATACCGTGTTGTTTAGCTGAAGCAGTAAACTTGCCTTCATTCTTTGGATTTATATTAAT
>Ga0222719_10004025_pt1 | contig 12963 bp, 6 predicted proteins | sample C33_34DmetaG_FD_165039 | JGI IMG/M metagenome (GOLD analysis project Ga0222719, IMG submission 165039) | Estuarine water microbial communities from San Francisco Bay, California, United States - C33_34D | ecosystem: Environmental > Aquatic > Marine > Unclassified | place: USA: California...
AGCAGTTTCCTCAATACGTACAACATTAATCATGGCTAACGAGCAGGCTGTGATAAATCCTGGTGCAAGTCAGCAGACAGTTTTTGATAAGACAGCTATTTCAATAGGTGTTGGTGGTGACGCAAATATTGGTGCTATAAATCCAAGTACAGCTACCGGAACTCCACATGGCACTATAACAATGGCGACTATGGTTATTGAAGGCACTAGTCAAGCAGTAAAAATTCCTGCAACATTTAGTAGCTACGGAATGATGCCAGATAATGACACATCTTATAGAGCTGTTATTGCTGATGAAAATGGAGACAACCCAACTGACCCAAGTGATCCTAACAATGGTAGCTATAGCCAATACGAAACTATTGAAGGATTTAACATTGGATCTAGCACTAATCCTTATGCAGGAGTTTATGCACAATATGGAGAATTCCAACAAATTACAGGTGATGTTGCTGGTACTGCTGTAAGAGCAAAATATGCTGACTTGGCGGAAAACTATTTAGGTGACAATCTTTATGAAGTTGGAACTGTTTTGGTATTCGGTGGACAAAATGAAGTGACAGACACAAATCAAAGAGATGATAGACGCATTGCTGGCGTAGTTTCCGAAAAGCCTGCATACTTAATGAATGATGGTATGCCGGGTGAGTTTGTAAACTGTGTGGCTTTACAAGGAAGAGTTCCTTGTAAGGTTATTGGTAAAGTTGAAAAAGGCGATATGCTTGTTTCAGCAGCAATGCCAGGTTATGCAATAGTAAACAATGAACCTAGAGTAGGTACAGTAATAGGTAAGGCTTTAGAATCTAAAACTGATGCTGGTAAAGGCATGATAGAAGTTGTAGTTGGTAGAGTCTAATAAATATAGATAATAGGAAAAAAACATGGCAAACAGATTCCCGCTAATAGTAGATCCATCCGATGGTAACAGAATAAAAGAATTGCCGCCAGGTGATAATTTAGATTTATCAGGAAGTGATTTAACACAAGCAAAAAACATTAGCGCAACAGGTACAATATCTGCTAGTGATATTTTGATTGGTGGACAAAGGGTTAGTGGCTTCAGCGGTGATTACAATGACCTTATAAATATTCCTACACCAATATCAACACTTAAACAACTTACAGACGTCACAGATAGTCCTACGGCAGGACATGTCCTTGCTACAGATGGTAGCGGAAATTACACTTTCCAAGGTGTACAAGGTATAGGCGAACTAAATGTTCAATCTAATTGGAACGAATCTGATCCTAATAGTGATGCGTTTATAGCAAATAAACCATTTATATTCAGTGGAAGATATCCAGACCTTGCAGACAAACCAGTTATACCTGTAACTTTATTAGACTTAGGAATAACAGACGGAAGTGCGGGCGACGTATTACAAACAGATGGTTCTGGAAACTTTAGTTTTGTTTCAGGTGGCAGTGGAACACTTACAGATGTGGAGTCTGATAGATCGCCTCAACTAGGAGGTAACCTAGACCTAAACGGAAATGATATTACAGGAGCTGGTAATGTTCAAATTTCTGGAGGAATAAGTGCTACTGGTAATGTAATATTTGGTCCGAGTGACCAAACTGGAAGTATCATAGTTAGCGATGCTTTAGAATACAGAACTAGAGAGTTAACTGTACCAAGACTGGTTGTAGCTGAACAAGCACAAATTAACCAACTTGCTAGTTTACAGTTTGCTACAGGCGGGTTGGCAAATGAAATCTCAGATGATGGTACATTACAAGATGCAAGTACATCGGCAATACCAACAGAGAATGCAGTAAAAATATATGTAGATTCTAAATTGTCGGCATCTAACAATGTTGCAATATCAGACATACAAAATACAAATCCTACCTCAGTAACAACTAGCACTGCTCATCAACTTTCCACTGGACAAGTAGTTACATTTAGTGACATTGATCCAAGCAACCATTATTTGAACGGCAACGTTTATTATGCTCAGGTACTTACAAGTTCAACTTTCGCACTATATTCAGACTCAGCATTAACTACTCCAGTAGATGGTCCAGATGTTTATACCAGTGGCGGTGTGCTTACAAGAGGCTCAGGTGGAACAGGAACATTTGATCAAGACTTAAACACAACCAATAGTGTGATATTTGATAATGTAACCACAACAGGAACAGTTAGTGCAACAAGTTTCACTAACAATAGTGTAGGTGTACCGACAGTTAGTAGTTCAACAAACTTAGATTTAGATGCAACAAATCTAGTAAGAATAGTTAGCAGTCCATTACGCCTTGCACAATTTACACAAGCACAAAGAGATTTACTTACACCTGGATCAGGGGATTTAATCTACAATAGTACTTCTGAAAAAGCAGAAGTATATCAAGAAAACAGTTGGCAACCTGTAGATAATAGTGCTATAGGTGATTTAAAAGGAAGTGTCTTTGGCGATGATAGCACTCTTATTGTAGATGCAGTAAACAATTTATTAATTGGTAATTTGACTGGAAATGTAACAGGAGATGTAACTGGTAATGTTACAGGGAATGTAACAGGAGATGTAACTGGCAACACTACAGGATACCACACTGGTGATGTCAAAGGATCAATATTTGCAGACGATTCCTCTATAATGGTAGATGCTGTCAATAATACTTTACACGCTACAAGTTTTGCAGGGATAGGAATTAATGTATCGTTAATTGACACAAGTGGTATTGGACCATTGCAAATTAAGGCAGGTGCAACAACTGACACAGGAAACACTATATTCATTAATCCATATGGCAGTAATACATTTATACAATCACAAGCAGAAACTCATACTTGGAGTACAGGTCCTTACCTATCAACTACAGACCCATATATACAGTTTAAGACAGAAGGTGCATTTGAAGCACTAAGAGGTGCTTACTTTGTAGGAGATTTGACTGGTACAGTTACAGGTGGCTTAATTGGAGATGTTTTTGGCGACGATAGTACGCTACTTATAGATGCAACAAGTAAACTTGTCACGGCAAATGTCGTAGGTGATGTTACTGGTACTGTCACAGGAAACTTAATAGGTAATATTGAAGGTAGTGTATTCGGTGATGATAGTACTTTAATAGTAGATGGAATAAACAACAATGTTGTGTTAGCAAACAACTCTATTACTGATTTAGGCGATGTTGATGATACCCTTGCACCTACAACAGGACAGGTACTCAAATGGGATGGTGCTAAATGGTCTCCAGCAAATGATATTGGTAGTGCAGGAGGTTCTGGCTCAGATGCTGACACATTGGACGGCTTTGATGGAAGCTATTATTTAGATTATAATAATTTTTCTAACATACCAACTATACCAACAGATAATGCTACACTAGCAAACGGAGCAGGCTATATTACAGACTATACAGTTACATCCGGAGATGTAACAGCTCACCAAGGTGATTTGAGTATTACAGAGGGTCAGATTGTATTTTCAAGTGATTTCATAGAGCTTACTGATTTAACTATTGGTGCACCTGCCGCGGCAAGTGGAAGTGGAGGTATTGCATATCTAAATACAACAGGTGAGTTTACGTATACTCCGCCAGATTTAAGTTCATATCTAACTAGCATTACCTCAGGTGATGTTACTACTGCATTAGGATTTACACCTTTACAGACTGAAGTTAATGACTTATCTGCGTCAGTAACCTGGGCAAATATACCTGATGCTAATGTTCCTTCTACCGCTGTTACACAACACCAAGCATTATTATCAATTACTGAAAGCCAAATAAGTGATTTAGGTACTTACCTCACAGATATAACAGGCGAAAGTATTGGTGACCTAAGCGATGTTGATGTAACTAGTGTTGCACCCAACGACGGAGAAGCACTAGTCTGGAACAATACAGACAGTGAATGGCAACCAGGTACTGTAAACGGTTTACAAACAAGGACAACAGGACAGGCTACTACAGCCAGTATAGCAGACGATGCTATTGACGATGTAGATATTACCGGTGCAGCCAAAGCCTATATGGTAATGAAAATACAAACAGATCAAGCCGCATGGGTAAGATTATACGTAAACGATGCAAGCAGGACTGCTGATGCATCAAGATCAGAAACTACAGATCCTTCACCCGATTCTGGGGTTATTACTGAAGTAATTACTTCTGGTGCAGAAACTGTTCTAATTACACCCGGTGCATATGGGTTTAATGATGAAACTGTTCCAACAGACACTATTCCGATGGCAGTTAAAAACCTTTCAGGCGGCACTACAACAGTTACAGTCACACTTACATATTTGCAATTGGAGGCTTAAATGTCAGACATGCAAGAGTACATAGTTACTTTACATAACAAAGAAGATCTTGATGATTTCTATAATGACATGGAAACTCCTGGAGGTAATTTATATATACCCGATAGGGCTGTAGATTTACAACTGAGACGAACTATTAGTCGTAACACACATTATATGCTTACTCCAGAAGAAGCAATTCAAATAACCAACGACCCTAGAGTAATGAGTGTTGAACCAAGGGCTTTAGCTGATATAATTACACGGTCTGGTTACAAAATAGAGGATGCAACTTTCAGCAAATACACAATAGAAAACGCATCGCACACTAATTGGGGATTGTTAAGACACTTAGAAGAAAATAATAGAACAGGCTGGGGTAGTGACAATATTGGAGAAATTGTTGATAGTATAACAATCACTGCAAGTGGTAAAAATGTAGATGTTGTTATTGTAGATGGACACATGGATCCTGCGCATCCAGAATTTGCTGTTAATCCAGACGGAACTGGAGGATCTAGAGTAAATCAGTTTAATTGGTTTTCATTAACTGATGCCATAGGAGCAGGGGACAATGGTACATACACGTACACACCCTACGTAGATGGATCTGATGCTGAGTACACAGCCGACAATGATCATGGTTGCCATGTAGCAGGAACGGTGGCAGGAAACACACAAGGTTGGGCTAGAGATGCCAATATATATAATATAAATCCCTATGCAACTAATCCTGCTGGAAATGTATCATCTTTATTATGGGATTACATAAGACAATGGCATAATACCAAACCTATAAATCCTGAGACAGGAAGAAGAAATCCTACAATAACTAATCATAGTTATGGATCAACTATTAGATGGAATGATGGAGATTTTGGACCTATAGAAAGGGTAACTTATAGAAGTGTACTTTTCAATCCAGGGCGAAGTTTAACTGTAGCAGAAATGAATGACAGAGGAATATATACAAACGATACTACTCCTAGTATTCCTTATTACTCCACAAGTAGATTTGCAGATATACAAGATGCAATAGATGACGGAATTATTGTTGTTGCATCAGCAGGCAATGACAGTTGGAAAACTGTGACATCTAGCGATCAAGATTATAATAACAATTACTATGCAGAATATCTGGGTGTGTTATATTTTTGGAGTGGTTTGCATAGAGGTAGTAGCCCTGGTGCAGCTGTAAATGCTATTAATGTTGGTGCTTTAAGTAGATTGCAGGATGAACGTAAAGCTGATTTCAGCAACTGCGGCGATAAAGTTGATGTTTACGCTGCAGGACAAGCAATAATCAGTAGTGTTCAAAGCACAGTATTTGGATTCACTCAACTAGATCCTAGAGACAATAATTATAGATTAGTTAAAATACAAGGAACAAGTATGGCTAGTCCGCAAGTCTGTGGGATGGTTGCATGTTTAGCAGAGACTGATCCTAATATAACAAACGCAGAAGCAAAACAATGGATAATTGATAATGCAACAATAGGACAAATGGCAGACAGTGGTGCTGACGATGCTACTGATGTAACTAGTTTGCAAGGTTCTGCAAATAGAATACTGAGGTGGTATAATCAAAGATTAACAAGCGGTAATACTTTTCCGCTAAGAACTTTCAAGCCAAGACCGTCGACAGGAAGACTTTATCCTAGGACAAAAATAAGGAGACGAGGATAATGTCACACAAGTACTTAGTTACATTAAAAAAAGGTGTAGACAATATCACGTTTCATAATCAAATGACCAGCTCTTTTGGTGATGGATTTATTCCAAAAAGGAATGTTGAAGTATCACTTGAATTACCTTCAAGTAAACGAGTGTATGAATATCATTTAGAAGATAATGAAATTGAAAGTCTCAATCAGGACGATAGGATTCAAGAAATTGAACTGTCACCTGAAGATCCAGACAGCGATATTATTATTAGGCCTATCGCCATTCAAGAAGGCAACTTTGACAAAACTGCTGGAAACACAGGTAACTTCAAAAACTATGCTTTAGTAAGATGCAACAACAGTACAAATATATACGGAACTGTTGCTTCAGCTGGCGGACAAAATTATAATTATACTTTAGACGGTACTGGTGTTGATGTTGTTATTCAAGACAGCGGCATACAAGCAGACCATCCTGAATGGGAAGATTCAAATGGTGTTAGTAGATTACAACAAATTGACTGGCCTACTGAAGCAGGACTGTCTGGCACTTATAGTCAACCAATAGCTGCATATCAAGATAGTAACGGCCATGGCACACATGTAGCAGGAATAGTTGCAGGTAAAACTTTTGGATGGGCAAAAGGTGCAAATATTTACGCTATGCATATTAATTTAGGGTCTGATTCAACAGGTTATTCTATACCAGCTTCTTTTGATTTAATAAAAGCCTGGCATGAAAATAAACCTTTAACAGCCACTGGATATAAGCGGCCTACTATAGTTAATATGAGTTGGGGATCAGGTAGGGCTGTATCATATCCTGATAGTATTACATATAGAGGAGTAACTTACAATCCACCTGTTGCAGATATTAAGGAAAATTACGGTTTTTCAAGAGTACCTATCTTTACTCTTTTTGGACTATTATATTTCATGCCGGCAAGGGTCGCGGCATATGATGTGCTTTTGGAGGAACTTACAGACGCAGGAATACATGTTTGTGTTGCTGGAGGGAATACTGATCACAAAATTGATATAGAAGGAGGAGTTGATTACGATAATACTAGTACGCATGGCACCAATACATACTTCTATAATAGAGGAAGTAGTCCTCAAAGTAGAACAGCAATAATAGTAGGATCAACTGACAGTACAGCATATAGTGGAACAGAAGAAAGAATAGCAAGTTATAGTGCAAGAGGTCCAGGAGTAGATATCTGGGCGCCTGGTACATATATTATAAGTGCATATAGAACAGGCGATAATACTGCTGGAGAGTACCCAGAAGATAACAACTTCAAACAAAAAAATCTTAGAGGTACAAGTATGGCAAGTCCGCAAGTTTGCGGAATAGGTGCATTAAACTTACAAATTAATCCTCATATGACTCCTGAGCAACTAAAATCAAAACTAATAAATGACAGTCAACCTACATTAGGTGGTGATGTTGGCTTAGATAATGATTATACTAATAAAGACTCTTTGTTATCCGGTGGGAATAATTTTGCATACAATCCTTATAATACAGCAACTAATGGTTCATTGACAGGAGCATTTACACTTCAAGGCACAATGATCAATTTGAATAAATAGTTGTACGGAGAACTAATATGGCCATTCAAGAAATTAATGTAGGCGGAGTAGCAAACGACGGTACAGGTGATGATCTTCGCGAGGCGATGATCAAAGTTAACGAAAACTTTAATGAACTAGATTTAAGACAAACTGTTACTGTAGTAGGTTCTAACTTAGGTGCTCAAGGTGTAAGTGTCTATAAAGAAGTTGAAAACGGAAATCTAAAATTTAGAAGACTTGTAGAAGGCGACAATATCACGCTTGTTGAAAATACTAATAATATAACAATTTCAGCTCCAGATGTAGTACATAATTTTGATGTTACTGGTGACACTGGAACTGCAATTACTATTACAGATACAGGCACAATATCAGTAACAGGCGGTAGAGGAATACAAACTTCTAGCGACGGCACAGCATTAGAAATTTCATCAACTGCTTTATTACAAGTTGCTGATGATCCTTCACCTAGTTTATCTGGTGATTTAAGTGCTAACGGTAACAACATATTAAATATTGGTTATGCTCAAGGTACATTTAGAGGTCCTTTAGACGGTTTAGTATATGGTTACGATATGAGGAATGTAGGGCCTTACTTTGACGACTTCGACTTTGGTGATTATTCAGACGCTATTGATACCTATTTCAAATGGTTTATATCAAGTTCAGATGTAGATTTAGGCACGTTTGCCGCACCAGAGACTAGACCATTAAACTTTGGTACATTCTAATTTATCTCTGGCGATAAATACGCTGCAAGAGGAATTTAAATGGCACACATCTGGTCAACTGCAAATAATATTACACTTTCAACGTTAAATGAAACGGAACAAATCAATGTTCCTTTGCCTATAAATGCCGGTATACAAATAGATAGTGTAGTAAAACTAGCAGGAGAATTACCTCCAGGGTTACGTCTAGATAATAATAATTTGGTTGGAAGTCCATTTGAAGTTGAACGAGATACAGAATTTAGATTTGTATTAAGAGCTACAGCAACAATTGATGGTCAGCAATTACTAGAGGATCGTACTTTAAACATTACAGTAACAGGTCCTGATGATCCGGTATGGGTGACCAACGAAGGATTACTTCCAGTAGGTCCTAGTGGTGCATTTTTTGTCTTAGACAACGAGCCAATCTATTTACAATTACAAGCTATAGATCCTGATATTCCTGCAGGCGATGAATTAGAATATTTCATAGCACCTGGAGACGGACAACTTCCTGAAGGAATTAAGTTAAGCAAAGAAGGTATATTGTTTGGCACTACCGATGCAATAATATCTTTAGAAAAATCTGATAACTCAGGACATTTTGACAGCAACAACTATGATAGTAATGCTTTTGATTTTGGAATTAGAAGTGCAAACGGTTTTGATAGTTTCAGTTATGATTCGGGATTTTTTGATGATGCTATTCTTACTAGACCTCCAAAAAAACTCAATAGGTATTTTGAATTTATAGTAAGTGTATCCGACGGTGAAACTGTTGTCAAACGTACATTTAGAATATTCTTAGTTGGAGATGATTTCTTAAGAACTGATAATACTATCATGCAAATTGGCACAGGAGTATTTACTGCTGACAACACCTATCTACGTACACCAATCTGGATAACCGATAGTAAATTGGGCGAAAAAAGAGCCAACAATTATATAACATTACCTTTAGAAGTTCTAGATAGTAATCAGATAGTTGGCAGACTATTCTATAGCTTAGAAAATACAAATCCAGGTAGATATCAATTTGATGATGGATCTATTGTAGATGGCTATTTTGAACTTTCAAATATTTTTCCTAGACACCCAGATGGTTATACTACGATTACTGCTAACAATATTGAAATAGGAAAAAGATATTACATAGTATCTACTTATAGCGGACAAAATGTTACAGACTTCACTACAATAGGAGCATCCGACAATAATTTTGGCACTATCTTTAGAGCTACAAATGTAGGTACTGGTCTAGGAACTGTATATGAAATAAACTTTACATCTTTAGTTGAAGAAACAGATAGTACATTGCCAAAAGGCATGATACTTGATACTGCAAATGGTGTTGTGGCAGGGCAAGTTCCTTATCAGCCCGAAGTAACTCAAGACTTTAAGTTTACTATTAAGGCAACAAGATTTGCCGCTGAAACAGAATTAGTTACAGTATATGCAAACCTTTATGAAGACATAATTGCTGGACAAAGAAACATAAAAATTATTAAACTGAACACACTATTAGACGATGGTGTAAATGATTTAATTGCATTTAGAGGTCAATATGTAGACTTTGCTGGCCAAAGTTATCAAATACAGGCTACACAAAGCATCGATCCAAATTTTGATGAATTTATATTAGACAGAACACTATTGCCTAAAATTCCTTTAACTGTTTTTCAAAATGCACAAATCGGAGAAAATTTTGTTAGAATAAAACCAATACAACAAAAAGAACAAATTGAACTTACAGGAAAAACATTTAATTATACTAACGGCGAAACTTACACTATAAGTGATTTTGTCCCTTATATAGAATGGACAATAAAGAACGTTTCAGGAAACGGAGGAATTGTTGTTATTCCAGCAGTAGGTAATCCTAATGATCCAATATTGCAACAAATTACAGATGTCTTTAACGACATATATGATATAGCATTAGGCCCGTTAGAAGCAATACAAGTTAATAACGAACATTATGTTGTAAGATTGCCGGCAACTGCACTTACAACAAATACGCAGTATGTATTAGGTAGATTTTCAAATATCCAAGACTTAAATTTATCTGTCACAGCGAAGTATGATGTAATGAATTTACAACAATCATTAAACCGTGTCTTATTTAAAGATAGTGTATTTGGAATAACACAATACAAAAACTATACAATTCAAAAAACAATACCTATTGTAGATAGAGATTTACAAACACAATACGCAAGCAATAATCCACCTGAAGATCCATTGGTAGGTCAACTATGGTTTAACACAGGTAATGCTTTCTACAACTTAGATGTATTGCACGAATGGGACGGAAGTGTGTGGCAACCGGTCACTTTTGACAGTATTAATAGTCCTAATGCTATTAGAACATTCGACTTGAGAATATTAGGTGAAATTGATAGCGAAATAAATTGGATTACAGATGCTAATCTAGCAACTATAGATGCTAACTATCAAAGTTTACTGTTTATTAGAGCAGAGAGTGCTATAGGATCTGACGTAATTGTATATGAAATAAAATCAGGATCTTTGCCTCCAGGACTAACTTTAGACTTGAGTGGAGAAATAATAGGAAAAGTAAACCAATTTGGTGAAAACAAATACACAGGATTTTGGAAACCAGGAAGAGAATACAGTCTTAATGACGTAATAGATTTTGAAGGTGTTAGGTATATTTGTTTGCAGGATCATTTATCAAATCCAGTAGGCCTCGGACAATATGTAGAGCGAGGTTATATTAGAGATGGATATGTATCATTTGATAAAATTTTGGCATTCGACGCTGATTCTGTTTATTGGCAACCTTATGAATTTAGTAAATCAGGATTAACACTTTTTGATTCAGGAAGTTTAACTTTAGACGGAGAAACTACTAGTATTGATAGAGTTTACAGATTTGTCGCAACTGCTAGAGATAGATTCAGTGTATCAACAGTAGAAAAAGAATTTAATATTAGGGTAGCTGATCCTGGAGATAACTTATATAGCAACCTTTTTGTGAAACCATTCCTATCACAATCTAAGAAAGATACTCTAATACAATTCTTAGGAGATCCTACAATATTTCCTCCTATTTCATTGTATAGACCAAACGATCCTAGTTTTGGAATACAAAAAGATCTTAAGATGTTAGTGTATGCAGGTATTAAACAGCAACAAATAGAAAATTTTGTTTCTGCTAGTGCCAAAAACCATTTAAGGTCAAGATATGCATTTGGAAATGTACAAAAAGCAGAAGCAAAAATATCAGGTACAAATCAAGTATTATATGAAGTAATTTATTTAGAGGTCATAGATCCAAGAAAACCAAAAGAAGGAAGTATACAGACAGTGTTTAATGCACCTTCTGGAAAGCGTATTACTGTAGACAGCATATCTTATTCTGTACAAGACGATGTAACAAAAACAGGATCAGGATATCCTGAAATACAAATATTAACAAGGACTGGAACTAGTTATTCAGATGTTACAGATCAGATTGAATTATTATTAAGAGATGGTTCAGTAGTAGGTACAGAATACGAGGGCACACTTCAAGTAACATTATATAATGGTACTACAGTAAATGTAGAGATAAATCAATCCGACAGCGAACCTTACAGAATACGTCCAGTCACTAATACAATCAAAGTTGATACAAACGCAATCAAAGTCAGTCAAAATAATAATTATGTAAGATATATAAGTAGTATAGAAAATATGCGTGATAGATTGCAGGAGACAGGTGAAACTAATAGCGACTTTTTGCCTCTTTGGATGCAGACTGCACAGAATAATATACAAGCACTAGGATATGTAACAGGCATTCCGATTTGTTATTGCAAACCAGGTGAAGCAGATAGAATACTTTTGAACATAAAAAATAGTGACTTTAACTTTAAACAGTTTGATTTTGATATAGATAGATATATTATTGATTCAACTGTTGGCAATAGTAATGAACAATACATTTTGTTCGCAAATTATGAATTTAACATTTGATGCTGATAAATAATAGCAGAGAGGTATATAAGATATGGCAAGTAATATTGTAAGCGCAACGATTAACGAAGAATTTCCGGTAGCAGGTCAGGATAATGATTCTCAAGGATTTAGAGATAATTTTTCAATTATAAAAAATAGTTTATCTGCGGCAAAAGAAGAAGTTGAATCACTACAAAACAACACAGCAAAATTAAATGCTCCAAATAATTTCCTAGGTACAGATGTTATAGGTGCTAACCTCTCTGGCACAACTTTTGATACCTACAGTGCAACAATTAATGCTGCTTCACAGGACATTAACTTTACTAATGGACATTATCAGATTGTAGAACTAGCAATGGGAGCTAGTTTAAATTATACTACAACTTTAACATTGAATGAATGGCCAACTAGTGGTAAGTTCGGAAGTGTGATGGTTGAGTTGAGAGCAAATGATGCAAATCTACCAGCAGGCTACAAAGTTGTTTGGGCAACAAGCACAGGTCAAACAGGCGGAACAATTTATTATCAAAATAATCGCTATGACTTTAATTCAGGTCAAGGTGCCGGTGTAGTTACACATGGTAATTATTTTCCAAATAATTCTAATACAACAGACCAAGATTTAGGCGGGCAAGAGTTCCGTGTTAAAGGCAATGCAATTTATCTTGTAGAATTTAAATCTAGAGATGGTGGTGCAACTGTATTAGCTAACTATATTGGTAAATTTGAAACTCCATAATGATAAATCCGTTTGTTGAAAATTTAGATGCATTAACTTTACCAGAAGTTGAA
>Ga0222719_10004027_pt1 | contig 12954 bp, 21 predicted proteins | sample C33_34DmetaG_FD_165039 | JGI IMG/M metagenome (GOLD analysis project Ga0222719, IMG submission 165039) | Estuarine water microbial communities from San Francisco Bay, California, United States - C33_34D | ecosystem: Environmental > Aquatic > Marine > Unclassified | place: USA: California...
TAGGTAATATAGACTATCTAGTAGTTACTAAGATAGATAGACTACATAGAGATGTATTTAATTTATTAGGATTCGTTAAGGAAGTAACCGATACGATAGATTTGATATTCATGGATATTCAAGTAGACACCTCTACACCGGGCGGTAAACTAGTTCTTACGATGCTAGCGGCTGTTGCTGAAATGGAACGTGGACTGATAGCAGATAGGACAAAAGCCGGCCTAGAGGTGGTAAAAAGCCAAGGTAGACACGTAGGAAGGCCACCTTATGGTTTCGTTATGGATGAAGAGAACAAGGGTGTGCTACTTCCAGTAGAGGAACAAATCGACGTCGCTAGAGATATTCTTGAAATGCGTAATTATGGTGCAACCGTCAAGGAGATTATCGATACTCTTCATTCTGAAGGCGTTCCATCGCCTAGTGGAAAAGACAGATGGAACCATCCCACCGTCATGACGGTCATCAATAACTGGGAGTTGTATTTGGAGTAATTGCCCTTTCCGCTCACCCTTATCTTTATAGACCGAACAGGCCCCCCATGAGAGTACAGCAAATAGAGGAATCACAATGGGAACGTATGTAGTATCACAAAGAATGGAAGTATGGGTAGAAATAGAAGCAGAATCGAAAGCGGCTGCTAAGAGAGCCGTTGAAGGAATGAAGTTGGTGGCTCGCATTGGTGAGGATGGAAAGAGGTTGGAAGGTAACTGGAGTCTACATCATTGTACCCGCACAGGAGAGATGAATCCATTCGGGGCTAATCTCCGATGGGAAGTTTGTAGAACCTGTAATAAGGCTCAAGAGTTTACCAACGGGGTTTGCTACTCTTGTAGAGAGGCGGTGGTAGCATGAGTGATTATGAGATGATGTATACGGAGTTAAAGGAAGCACTCGTTGGTGACTCTCCGAATTGGACTCACGAGGAATTGATTGAGAGAGCACTAGAGTTAGTAGACGAGGCTTCAGAATGAAAGAAGTAGGTAGATGTGCCGACTGTAATAAGCACACTATGCTTTGGAGTGGTATGGGGAACGACATAGTTTGTCGAGAATGCTTTGAGAAGAAGGTGATAGTATGAGCGAACTAGAAGAAAGTCAACTTGAGGACTACAATCATAGAATGCTTAAGCCGCCCTTTGTATGCCCGATTTGTGAACAACAACCTGCTTGTATTACTACAACTAATTGGAGAAGTTGTATGGATTGTTATAGGGAGGAAAAACAATGAGTTCTGTATTTAGAGTTAGTTGGGAAATGGACATAGAAGCAGTGCATTCAGCCGAGGCTGCTGAAAAGGCGCTTGTTAGTTTAAGGGATTCTAATAACATACATACTTTCTTTAGGGTTTATTCATTCCCTACTGTTCATTGTTTTACAGAAGAAACTATCAACAATGGTATGCCTATTGTTGCAGAAGGGCCTTTTGCCCCGCACGTTCTTGTTGTAAACCAACAAGGGATTGCTAAATCATTCAAGGGTTTCGATATAGATGGAACCATCCTACTAGAGGAGGAAGAGTGAGCATGGGAATTTACATTTTTTCTAACAATAAAAACCCCTTTTTCAAACTAGGCTATACCAAGAAAGAAAACCCTTGGGACAGAGGAGCCGGGTTCTTTACGACAAAGGGCTTCGGAACTTCCGAACCCGACGATTTGGTTTTCACTGACTCTTGGGAATATTGGGAATTAAAGCGATTTTATCCTCGCTTGTCACACCAAGTGGAAAGAAGATTCCATACTATGATGAAAGAAATTTCAGCGAAGGGAGAATATTATCCTATGCATTATTTGGACCGAGTCTGTGCTTTTTTCGATGCGATAGATATTTGCCACTCGAAAGATTATCAACCTATGGACAACGCCCCAATAAACCCGGCCACTGGTGAAATGTTGTTGGTGTTCGATGTGAAGCCCACCAAGGAGGAAGAATGATGTCCCGAAGCACTAACAATAGGCCTATTATAGGGTGGATTACATCAAAGAAAATCAAACTATACTTTCCCGGTCAGTCACCGGAAGATGCGAAAATATGGGTATTGCAGGAGGAAGAGTAGATGGAAGTTGATTGTCCAAATTGTTCCACGCTCACTCCGCCTGTTCGGTTTTCAGGATATCCCACGAAAATACACTACATGGACTCTAGAACCTATGTCATGTGCGACGACTGCGGTTTGAAGATAACCACTGACGAATACAGACAATGGTTGGCCTCTCGCAAGGAGGAAGAATGATGATTAGTGATTCGGCTACTAAGATAGTCCCTAATTGGTTAGTTAAGTTACTGGGGCGGTTCACATGATAGATACTCTAACTGAGTTAATACCGACTCTTCTAGTCGTTCTAGCGTTTCTATATGCGCTTTACCTTATAGGAGAGTTATGGGTTGTTACTATGGCTTTTGTTAAGGGTATATTTACCAAAAAGGCCACTGGCCGGAGAGGCAACAGTTATGACGATAAAGTAATCCATAATGATATGGGAGAAGTCGGGGGAGAAGAATAATGTTCGGATTATCAATAGAAACTATGTTTGCGCTAACACTGGTGGTGCAAGGTCTAATACTCGCATTTCTCATCTTGAATATCCGAGTATTTGGACAAGCATTACAGATGATTGACTGCATTCATGAGATGGTTCACGATATAGAAGAATCGAGTGAAGCAGTCGAAAAGGCATTCCTACAAGAACTCATCAAAGTGCAGGAAGAACAAGAAAAAGTAAAACAAAATATGGAGGATTGGACATGATTGAGAACTCAAGAAGATTTAGGAAGCAAATGGCTCGCTGGAAAAATAACCGCAGTGGGAATACCAAGCCTGTCGCTTCGATTAGGCAAGGAAAGGGGAAACGAAGATGGACGAGGGCAAGACGGAATTAAGTCTCCGAGAAAGAGCCGAGTTGCTCAAAAGTAGAGTTTCATTCCATAACAAAAAGGCTAGTTGGAAGCGCTCATACCGTGAAAAATTCAACGTTATGGTCAAAGAACACACTGTCAAAGTCGAACACTTAAAGGCCAAGAGGAACGAATGGAACGCTAAGGCTAAGGAACTAAAAATTAGTCGTGACGAATGTACCGACTACTATCGTAAGGCTAAGTTAGGCAACAATATAGTTGTCATGAATAGTATGTTGAGAGAGCAAGATAATCTTCACAAGAAAATGATGAACGCCACAGAAGAGGGCAATCGCTACCATGACTTAATGAAAGTTGAAAGTGAAGAAGTTCTTAGACTGATGAAGAAGGCAGATAAATGCCATCAAAAAATGGTGAAATCAAAAACTAAGGCTGATGATTACTACAAAGAGTATCTAGAAGTGTTGAACTCTCTTCGACAGGAGGAAGAGTAAATGCGTTGCGCTATCTATGTTCGCGCTACACCGGCTGGATTCCCTGTAAGGGAGCAAGAAAAGTTGTGTAGAGATTACTGCGAAGAAAGAGAATTTACTGTAACTAAAACATACTTTGACGAATACCCTAATCGACAGTCGTTCAATTCAATGATGTCCGAAATGGACCATTGGGATGCTTGTATATTCTATACTGCTGACCGGATTCACTCTAGTAGTAAGAACTTTTCAGACTGGTCGGTATCGTTAGGCGCTAACGGCAGGAACTTTGCTATCGTCTCTAACAATATTGATACTATGGGTCGAAATTCCGCTCAAATGTTTGGTCTGTTGAGGGCTCTAAGAGGGTGCGATACAAGTAAAATCTATGAACGAACATCGGCAGGAATGAAGAAAGTTAGCGGTATCGGTAGAAAAATCGGTAAACCTCCGTATGGCTACGATTCGAAATACAAAGTCACAGGTAATCCCTCAGACAAAGGAATACTTGTGGTTAATCAAGGTCAAGCAGATATCGTTAGAATCATTTTTTCCTGTTGGGACCAAGATATGAGTAAGAACGAAATTGCCAAACATCTTAGAAAGAACAATATCCTAACCAAGGCTGGCAAAAACGAATGGGCCTCATCTACGGTGCGTGGAATAATTGATAACAAGGTATTTTACCAAGGTAAATATGTCAACGAAGAAGGAAAAGAAGTAAATTACGATTGGGAAGCGATATTATGATAATATACTTGAATAACTCAGTAGGGGCTAATATAGAAGAATGTCTAGAGATATACTATAATAGTAGTATAAACTATAATGTAATAGATAATACGGGGGATTATTTCAATGACCGCGCTTAGAGATGGCCAAATACTGTGCCTTTACGAGGCGTTGAACCCTAATGGAGACATAGCAGGTCTAACTATTGGCTTTGACCCTAACACCCAAGTAGATACCTTAGTCCAATGGGCTAATGAAAAGTCAAGAGAACTACCACCGGGACATGAGTTTCATCGAGCGTTATATGTTAAGGTTCATTTCAAAAAGGTAAGTAATCCGTATACTTTGCCGAAAATGTTCCCACAAGATGATTCCAATGGGTCGTATAACTTCCAAGGACAGAGACTTTGGACTACGCTCGTTCTAGAGGTTATGGGCGGTTCTTTCGAAGAAGAATAAGTTCTACAACTATGTTTGTGATATCATGGCAGTTAAAGTCTTGACAGGGAAATCCTTCCCTTCGATAGATAAGAAAGGGATTTATTGTACTCCGGTAACTGCCTATAATGGTGAAAGAGTAAGAAAAGGTGAACGGACAATAGTTCCATATCCTTCTTCTGCAATATCATATAGAGACCCTTTAAGTTACTCTCACTTTAGAAGAGTGATTGTTGAAAGAGAACTCAAAATAGGTGATTTCATCTACACTGATATAGATAGAATTAGAAAATATATTTGGTTCCTTGCAGCCACCAATGCCAAGTATATGTATAACCTAGAAAGATTAGAACTATGTATTCAGAATTTGGCTGACAATCGTGCTCATGATGAAGGTGTGTTGTATATACCGCTGATTGGTAGGTACAAAGAAGACAAAATTTCACCAAGAGACTTCGTTGATTTGGTAGTGGAAAACCTTTCAGATGGTAAATTCGATGTCATATTAGTTCAAGATTACTAGAATAACTATGATGCAAATGGGTAGGTGTTTAGTGTCAAGGATTATAGGCTAGACCGCCCGTCCTATTACCAAGACCTCGGAGAGAAATGCTATGCAAGGCCCTGATGAAGAAATGGCGGAAATGGTTTACGAATTACAAAACATGGTCGAAATAGTCAAAACTATGGTTTTGGAAGGCGAAATACAGGCCACGAATTGGAATCATGCTGAAATCGAGGAAGGTGGGCAAAAGGTTTCGATTGCTGAAATCGATTGGAATGGTAGAGAGTACCTGTTCATGGTCTTACAACACGAAGAAGAAGGTAAGTTATGTACGATAGTTTCAAAGAGATTTTCTGATTTAGAAGTATTCATACCAACTCCAAGTGAAGTGTTTATGGATAGGTCGCCCAGTAAGGTAATAGGGAAGTCTTCTTTCACCGAAGATTGGGGATAGCATGACCGTGTCTAAAGATTCGAAGCGCAAAGGCTTCAATCTAACTGTTAGTAGCCTATACGATAATTGGTTTCAGTTTAAGAAAGACCGGCCCATTACGGCTATGATATTAACTGAAATGTTTGATGAGCCGGAAGAAATTTATACTCTTATGAAGAAAGAGTTTAGCGAATTAGATATGATTGAACTAACTCCTTACACTCCTTACAAGCCGGTCAAAGTTGAGCGAAGGTGTCGAATAGTTGATGCCACCTTTCCTGAAAATGGTTAAGTAGAGAGTAATACCGGGTATTTCTATGGCCAAGTATTACGGTTACGAAAAGGGACTCCCTCGTAGAGGATTTGTGCGAAAAGCATTAGACGACGTTGTAGCGATAGAAGAAGCATGGATATCAGAACTCGATAGACATTTTATGCGAGAAGGGTATGATGAACTTTTATCTTTCGTCGCTCTGACGTTGAAAAATAAGATGAGTATCAATGTATCGAGGGCTCAGGCTTGGGTTCTCCTGAATTTATTAACAGAAAATGGAGTTCCTGAGGCTTTAAGGCAAGAAGGAATTGACGAGGCTATCAATAAGGGTAGTTTAGCGAAAGAGTTGCTAAAAGCCCCTATTAGAGCGGCTGGAAGTGTTGTGGATAAAACAACTATTGTGATTGGTGATGCAGCAAAGTCTACGGCTTCTGCGGCTTCTAGCGCTGCTCAAGCAGTGTCTTCGGTTGTAACAACTCCTACTAGTGAAGAATCAGAAGAAGAATCAGAAGAAAGTGCTTCTGAGTGACTTTCTACCGATTTGACTATAAACCGCACCAAACATAGTTTGCGCTATGAAAGCAAAGGCGATAAGTGTAAAGCAGTATTTAGAACTGCTGAAAGTAAGTAAAACCAGCAGGAGCCGAAATTACGCTCTTGTAAATCAGGATGTTAGAGATGGAACAGTCTATTTTCGGACAGGAGAGCAACTGAGAGCGTTGAGAGACCTCTTACAAGCATCTGAGACAGGAATCCCTCCTGAATCTGAATGGATTAATCAAATGGCGTCTGAGAAGGCGTGGAATGAAGCCAGTGAGGGTATCAGTACCCAAGACGTCCTAAAGGCCGTAGAATCGCTGCGTGGGCCTAATTCCGGTGGGTATTACTTAGGTAGGTGTCCTGCCTGCAAGGAAAAGGGTCGGGATAGCGACCATAATCACTTTGCCTTCAATCCTGATGAAAGAGTTATCTATTGCTTTTCATCTTGTTCAAGAAACGCCATAATGGCAGCAGTTAGGGGGAATTTACAATGATTATCAGCCAAGGAAAACCAACAATCGACCAATACACCGACAAGCGAGGTAACTTAAGAAAGAGTTCTACTGAATCTAGTGACATTTGGCTTCGGTGGAGAGAGCAGAACGATAAGGGTGTTTGGCAACGTCGTGAAAAGAAAGTGACTAATTTCAAACCATACTGTTATGTTGACCTTAAGAACATAGTAGATAAGGAAACCGGATTAAAAATCAATGTTAGTGATTTGAAGAAGCACTTTCTTATGAGAGATGGTAAGATAACATTTCCTGATGACGCATTCTCGGCAGACGGAGTAAAACTCGCTAAGATATCGTTCGAGAGTCCCACGACTGTAAAGAGGTTCCAAAAAGCCTTTAGAGGCACATACGAAGCCGATGTACCGTATTGTGATAGATATTTGATAGATGAAGTAGAGCCTAGTGAAATGCCCGAATATGACCCTAGAATGTGTTTTATTGACTTAGAAGCGACTCAATACAGGCAAAACGAAGGTGGGATTGAGAGAAACCCAACGCCAATATGGGCTGACCATCAAGAAATCAGCATTATCGGATGTTACGATTCCTACACTAAGAGATATGTAATTTGGACTCAGCACGAAATGGCTCTAGACCATCTAGGTCCGGAGTATCAACATAGTTTGACGAAAGATTTGAGAACTATGGTATTTGACGGCATGGAAACCGAAATTAGGGCTTTCACCAGCGAATACACACTATTGGCTGATTTTATAGCGTGGTGGGACCGTATGGACTTCGACCAAGTCCTTGCTTGGGGTATGGGCTTCTATGACCTTCCTACGCTCTATACGCGATTAGAGGCTAATGGAATCGGTGGCTACAAACTATCGCCCTCGTCATTGGGTGCTGATAGATATGTGGCTCCGCCTTCTCCTTGGGTGAAAAACCGCTATCGCTGGACAGAACAGCCTGTTGCAGGTAGGACTTTTGTGTCACTGGATAAACTATTCCAGCGCGTTTACAAGGATTCCCACTCGACTGAGTTGCCATCAAACAAGTTAGACATAGTTGGTCAGAAGTTATTCGGAAGAGGTAAAACGGACTTTAGGCCTGATTTCTACGATAAGGACTACCATCTATTCCTATCTGACTATGTATACTATAACTTCGTAGATGTAAAATTAATGGTAGAGATAGAGGATAAATATAATCTAATCAATGGGCAGATGGCTTTCCAAAATCTAATTGGTTGCCAATGGAGAAGCACATACTACGGTTCAGGTCTAGCGAGAACATACTTTATGCGAAAGGCTGACTTCAAACAAAAGACCGGTTGGCAGGATGATAATAACGACGATATGGACTTACAAGGGGCTATCGTTCTCGACCCTGATGAATTAGGAACCGTTGGTTTGCACAAGAATGTGGTCGTACTCGACTTCGCTGGACTATATCCTAGTGTGATGGTTACTTACAATACATCATGGGAGACCAAAGTAAAACCCGGAGAAGAGTCTGATGACGATATCATCGGTGACGGATGTAGGTTCCGTAGAGAGCCACAAGGAATCCTTCCTACCTGTGTAAAGGAACTAGACGGCCTAAGAGACCACTACAAGGCTCTAATGCGCACAGCAGCCGCAGAACAAGGCAAAAACAGTTCAGAATACAAGAAGTGGGACACTGCTCAGAAGTCCGTAAAGCGCCTTCGAGCGACTTTCTTTGGCTTAATGGCCTTCCAAGGCTTCGCTTGGTCGGATATGGACTTAGCCAAGACAATTACCTACGGTGGTAGAACTGCTTTACAGCGAATCATGAAGGCATCTGAGGACGCTGGATACAAGGTTCTGTACGGCCACACTGATTCTATCTTCATCGGTATGGGAGATGACCTAACTCCGGAAGAGGCTGCTGAGAAAGCACAGGAACTAGGTACTCAACTAACTAAAATCTGTCAAGAAGACTTCCAAACCGATGCTCTTGTAGTAGAGGCAGAAGTATTGATGGACAGGTTCTACCTACCTCGAAGGAACCGATATGGTGGAAGAATCGTATGGCAGCCTGAGACAGGACACTCTATCGCAAACATAGATGTCGAGGATAGAATGAAGATTCAAGGACTTGAGGCAAAGCACGCTAATACGTCCCCTGCGGGTCGTGGTGTTCAATTATTGGCTCTAAAGTCAATTTGGGATGATAAGTCTCCCGAAGAAGTAAAACAACTTCTTCTAGATTACATTGAAAATGTCAGAAGTGACGATTATCCTGTTGAAAACCTCCTTTCTAGAGGTAGAATAGGCAAGTGGTTAAATGGAAATATTTTGGAAGCGGGTCACTATTCTGAGGCTGCTACCAATCCGTCTGCTCGTAGCGATTCTGCCAACGATGACGACCAATGTTACGCTAACGCTGGTGGCGGCCCTATTAGAGGGGCTGCTTGGCATAACATAGTTCTCGCAAATGATGAGTATGGCAAGTTCGACAAAGGAGACAGTTTCTACACTACGTTTGTGATAGACGGCCCTACATGGATTCCTTCCGGTGGATATGTCTCATTCCATGACATCGAACAGATTTCTGAATACCAAATCGATGTCGATAAGTTAGTCGAAAAGCACATTATCAGTAAAATGGACAATATTATGCGTGGTATCGGTATGAGTCTTGACGACCTACGCCCTGAAAAGAAACTTTTCAAGGTGAGTGACTATTTTGGATGAATCTTTCAAACTATGTTATTCTTGTATGTGCTATATGAAAGTTAAGTCATTCAAAGAATCGGGTAACATCCGTACTAGAGTGGTCGCAAATTGTAAAGTTTGTGAATACGAGTGGAATAAAAATCGATATTATAGACAACTCACGTTGGATATTCAGAATAAAGTGCATAAAGATGGGGAATGGGTCGTTTGTATCAAAGAAGATAGGTCTTTAGAGCGTGTCGAAAAGACCCTCACTTGGGCCTATCGTCAATTAGATGAAGATACCGTAAATGAGGTCTTTTACAAGGCGCTTAACCACTATTGGTACAAAACAATGTTTACTCGGGTGCAAAATTGCCTATCTTAGGTGTTTTACCAACAACTATCGATTCAGTTACGCCGTTTAATGGGTCATAATTAGCCATTAACGCTCCCGACGGTATCACTTGCCCCTGTCTTTCCAGTGAAGCAGCAGCCAGTATACTAGGGTTATCGAGAACACTGAGATGAGATGGTCCTAATCCTTCTAGTCTGCCTCTCTCACCCATCAAATCCACAATAGTCCTAACATATCTCATATCATATTCGCCTATTCCATTCTTATTCATCTGAACATCTATTTCAGAATACACATTTTGAAGTGCTGCTTCTATACCATAGTTTTGATAAACCCATCCGTGATTATTAGTTTCTAGTAAATCTATGTCTAGATGAAGTTCTAGTTTATTGACGATTTTATCGAGAAGGTCATTAGTGGAACTTAGTATTCTAAGACAGTGTCTTTGATGTGCGTTAGTAGTTGGGTCTAGATATTGAATATCTATCACACCTTTAACTCCATTGTAACTAGTGGACATAATCATCTCTTTTGCATAGGCTAACTGTTTAGGACCTCCTTGAATTTTAATCACTAAAGGATATTCTAGACTTTTAGAGGTGTTTTGGATTTGGTGAGAAATCAAAACACTGTTTTGAAGTGTTTGGTCTATTTGGTCGTAAATAAGATACGGATTTAAGTTGTATGTTTCAAACGCTTCTTTATCGAAGTTAATTATAATTGAGGTGCTTTGTAAGTCGTATCTGATTAACTCTATGACTTGTGAGCCAGTAACTTGGGTCAATAATGATTGAATCCGCTTGGCCTTTTCTTCCGTATCTCCTTCCAGTAGGTAGATTCGTGTCTCCGGTGAGTGCTTGGGAGCGTTTGTTGGAGATTCTAGTATTTCTTTCAAACGGTCGATGTCACCTTGCGAAGAAAGTTTCCCTGCGAAGTGGAAAGTTCTCAAGGCTGTTTGAGTTGCCGGCTCCCCTATACATGCACCAGCCGTAGCACCTATCGCTTCTCCGATTCGACAAAGTGAATCTTCGTAAAAGGCTTCCAATTTCTTGACCATTTTTTTGATAGTTGGTTTAGTCACCTCTCTTTTCAGCAGTACTGACCTCAGAGCGTCCTTTGTTTTCTGAGAAACTGTGCTTCCTTTAGAAAAAGCAGCCTCATAAGTCGTTATGCTAGACGGTTTAGAACACTGTACGCAATTACCTTGGACGAAACCATCTGCCTCTGCTAGGTAATTGCCATGTTTACACGTAAATTCAAAGAGTAGCGGTTGTAGAGTTATCACATAACCATCTGTATTTACGTCACTTTGGCCTCTGATATGATAAGGGGATAGTCCATCATCGCCGACTAGTGGGGAAATAATCCTGCCTGAACGAGTGTTTACTACCTGTCGCCTATGATTAACTACGCAGGATTCTAAGGCTTTAATCATCTTCCTCTCTAAGTAGCCGGATTTTGCTATGTTTCCTTGCCCCGATTCTAACGTCGACCGAACTCCTGCCGTAGAAGTGAACCAATATTCATGTGGCTCCATACCTTTAGAATAGCCACTCTCGATGAAGCCAGTGTGTTTCGGGTGTAACAAGGGTAATTGTTTGCCATCTACTGTTAAAGGAAATTGTGAAAGAACTCTTTTTCCTGAAATACCATAGTTGATTCTGTTTTCACCGAGACGAACTTGACCGTAACTGCCTGCCATTTGTCGAACATTTTCGTCTTTACCTCTTGCTCTAGAGCGAACAGCAACCTGCATAGCGTTGCCACTACCCTGTGCATTCTCTATTGGCCTAAGACTATCGGATTCGTACTTATCTACTATCTCTAGAACTTTTTCTTCTAGGTACGAAATCTTATCTGCGTCGGCCACGGCTACTTTTTCCGGGTCGTGGAGTCTAACATATTCCATAATTCTACCATCTTCAAAAGCAGTTTCTACTTCCAGTATGTCTTGTGCAGCCTGTTGATACATTTCTTTTATCTCATTACGCACCTCTAGAGGGGCGGTAACGTCTGCTACACCCATAGTATAGCCTACTACACGATGTGCGGCGAATCCCAGTCTAGTTACTAATTCGATATATTCGTTAAGTTTCTCTAGTCCTTTCTCATAGCCCTCATGGTAGATGAAACTAGGAGCAATAGAAGCGCCTCCTTCACCGAAAGCATCCTTTTCTAGAGTGCCTTCTATGAGTTTACCGTCTATGATAACCACTCTTTCTTTCTGTTTCTTATTATCTTCATACTCTATATTACCTATATCATCTACTCTAGGACTATTACCTCTAAAGGTAGCAGATACATAGGTAGCATCTAGTATAGTAAATAGATGGTTAAATATAGACCTACCAGTATAACAAGCAGTTCCATCAGGTGATATGTAATCGGACTCAGGTAGACTTAGTATCAACCGTTTCTCGCCCTTTTGCTTACCTGAACGTATTTCGCTGAAAACAGTAGAGTAACAGTCTGCAACCGCCCTTTTAGAGAAGTAGGGGATACCTTCTTCAGTGAATCCCAAGTCACCACTCCATTCACCGACTCTTCTCTTATCGGTATGAGTTAAGAGATATAGCCCACTTGTTTGGTCTTGGTCGGTCGCTACGGTTAGTTTACCATACCTAGCGTGAACGATATTTTTAGTTAGTGAGAGTAGTTGTATTGCTTCATCCCTAGCCTCTTCTGATTTGACGAAGTGGAACTTCATGGCATCCCCATCGTAGTCAGCGTTGAATGGTATACAGACAGTTGGATTCATCCTAAGACTCTTAGTTGGTACAGGAACCACTCTAAAGGCCATTACCGATTGTCTATGAAGAGAAGGAGCCCTATTGAAGAGTCCAATATCGCCCTTCATAATTTGTCTCTCTACATACATGCCTTCTTCTAGTTGGAAAAATTCTCCATTTGTCAGGTATTCGTAATCTCCTTCGTGGAACTCTCTCGGCTCTCTAGGCGTAAGAGTGCTATTAGATGGTGAACCATCTGTGTAAATCCTGACGGCGGCTGGATGAACACCATCCCTTCTGTTCTTAATCCACTGAAGGCATTCTTTCATGTTGTCCTTTGTGACTTTAACGGGAAAGGAAACCTCCTTACAAGCGCTGATTGGTACTCCGACTTCATCAATAGCAAGATTAGAGTCAGGACTTATGATAGAATATGCCACACTTTCGACATATTTCGACTGTAAATTGTTTCTAAATT
>Ga0222719_10004032_pt1 | contig 12942 bp, 12 predicted proteins | sample C33_34DmetaG_FD_165039 | JGI IMG/M metagenome (GOLD analysis project Ga0222719, IMG submission 165039) | Estuarine water microbial communities from San Francisco Bay, California, United States - C33_34D | ecosystem: Environmental > Aquatic > Marine > Unclassified | place: USA: California...
AATCTTTTGCATCTGGTCAAACTGGTCAGAACCGGAAAATAAAGGCTCTCCGGTATGCATTTCCGCCAAAATACATCCAAGACTCCACATATCTATCGCCACGCTGTATGGCAAACCCAGCATTACTTCTGGAGACCGATAGAATCGACTTTGAATATACGAATACATGCGTTTATTGGATCGACACGAAGAACCAAAATCGATCACTTTCACTGCACTCTTCTTTGGGTGCCGTAATAATATGTTCTCCGGTTTCAGATCACAATGTATTATATCGACATCAGTTCGCGCAAGAAAAGCCAAAGCCTTCAGCACTTGCTTGGCAAACTTACGAATCAAATTTAGCGAAACTCCCGCAAATTGGGTGTTTTTCAACAGTTCATATAAATTCAGTGACAGCATTTCGAACACAAGGCATTGGTGATTGCGATACATGAAATGAGTCAGCAAACGGACTGTGAATTGAAGAGAGAACGAGAGGAATGAGACTGATGTTCGGGGGGAAGAGCAACCTGGTACGATTGTTCATTTTTAACTTACCAAGATTGTTGTCGTCATGGGGATCTTTTTCAAATAAATGGGTCAGAAGCTCAATCTCGGTTTTGGCCTGCATAAGGAAAGGTTTCTTGGACTTGATAATCTTAATAGCAACCTCCCGTTTCGTCTCAATGTCCTCGGCTCGGACTACTTGACCAAACGAACCCTTTCCAATCCGTTCCATCATCTTATATCTTCCATTAAACAACTCACCAGGAGTTACAATGTAGTCGTAATTTTCATCATCCCATCCATTGTTATTGGTGCCGTGTCCCTTGCTAGCCTTTTCTTTTGCACGAGCGGCTCTCCGCGCATCACGTTCTTCGTAATACACAGTATTGATTTGCTTGTACGTGTCTATCAGTGAAACTGATAGTTTCATAAGAGGACGATCAGCTGGTAGCCTACCCACTTTTGGCCGCATGTAGGTTGGCTGTGGTTGTGGCAAAGGTTGTTGTGGAACATACCCTGCGTGTACTCCCGCACTGGCTATAGCCATTGCCTGTTGCTGCTGCTGTTGCTGAAAAAGCAACTGTTGAGCGGGAGGATACTGTTGGGGAGGAGGAAAGGCAGCCGGGTAAGGTTGCTGATACGGTGCCTGCTGCAGTTGACCGGCCGGTGGCTGTAGCGACGCTCCGTGCGGCGGTGCGTACGGCCCTCCGAGCCCTGGAACGTCGACCGTACCAGGGAATGGCGCGACTGGAGCTGTGGCACCTGCAAGTCTAGCTTGCTGCGTGTTGTACAAGTTATGTTGCTGTGCATACGGTTGGGGAAGCTGCTGTGCTTGTTGCTGTCTTACCACCCCATACGCTTGTGGCTGTCCCGCTTGCTGTTGCAGAAGCCACCGTTGTTGTTCTTGTTGAGTAACTTGTAGTTGTTGTGCCCCTGGAATCGGCTGCTCTTGTTGAGGACGATTAGATCTCTTGGGCTCGTTTCCTTCGGAATGATCCATGGCTTTGTCCAATGTGCGTTTCGAGACTACGACTGTCTCCTCCAAAGATGATGTCAATATCTGTCGCATTCAATGAGACGTGTACCACTCTAGTAGCAACAGGAAGATTGTCGAGATGGCCCTTTGGAAAGATGAGAAACCGACAAACTCGACAGTCCTACTGATATCCCCAACACAGAGACTTGTCAGATGGGATAATACCAGAAAAAACCTTCGTCTCCACGGATTCTGCTGTCAAGGACTCACAGGATTTAAAAAACCAAGTCTTAATCTTCCGAGATCGTCGTTGCCGAAGTACAGCAACCGTTCTTCTCTATCAGCCCACCAACGCCAATGCTGCGCAACAACTTCACTTTTGGCTTCTTCAACGACCTTCTTATTGTAAGGATCGAGGGGACGGAGCGACAAAGTTCGACCTTGTTGTTGTTGTTCTCTCGCAGGCAGGGAGTCAAGATGATGATGTGGGCCAGCGATAGACACTCCCACCTCGTCCGGGGTTTCAGTAGGTCGATTCAAAGTGGTACTCGAACAGTATCGACCAAAATGTAGTCGGACATGTATTCCTTCCATTTCTTCGCCGGTCCGTGAGGAGGAGTCGCCTCGCCAGCCTCGCCAAAGCCTGCGCCAAAAAACAGGCCCGCTCGTAATCCTCATAAATACGGCATGTCGCATTCGGAAAACACGGTTACATAGGCACAATCCTTTGGCCGGCGGGAATAAGAATAATGTCCCGAGAAGAACGAGAACAAATGGGGTGATACGACCATCGACGCACCGCCGGCGGTGAGTAGCCGAAAGGGGTGCTTATTCCCGCCGCATTAGAATGCTGGTTTGTGGATTATTTCAAGCTGGGCTGCGAAGGGGCGATTGTTTGAGAGATCATATCATATCTATTGGCGTGTTATTGTTGGTCGTATGATGTCTACGAGGGCGTCCTGGCCTGGAGTGAAAGGACATTTCTGGGTGCACACATAGGAAGTAGGTGGTATTTCACGAAGATCCGGCGGATATCTCGTCGACCGACAGGGCAACAGTTCAAAATAACAGGAATGCCATCTTCCAAGAAACAGAGCGCGGATGACCTTGACGTGGACGACGACCGACAAGATTACACCCAGATGGATGTCTTGATGGGAAGAGGGAAGCGCGCGAGCGAATGGTGAGTATGGGCTCCACTGCTTGACCTTTTTTGTTGAGAGGAAATGTTCATAAACAAGCATTAGTGTACTAACCTGTCATCGCTCACTTTTTCACTTATCGCTTCACTTTGTCATGCGTGTCTCTTTGGAATGTCGGGCCGTCCAATCGTCATTGCATGTCTTGCCTCTTTGCCATGCTTATAGGCCTGGCAATATATACTTTCGTCAACGCATCAATTTTCATCGTCCGAGATACATGGTTGCCGCACGGGCAGCTAAAGTTTCAATCGCCGAGCAGGTCATTAAAGAAATTCACGATATTGGTGGTAGATTCTTGAAGGAGGATCGGGAGGGGATCTGGAAGGAAATTGACGGACCAAGGGCCATCGAGAAAACCTGTCAAGCACTTCGAGAGAAGGAAAAATGCAATCCACCGGCTACCAGTCCCTTCTCAGATCTTAGTCGCAAAATCAAGATACCATCGTCTACGGACACAAGCGCCAACGAAAGAAAGCGACGAAAGAAGAACGACTCCTCTGTCAAACATTTGGCAAAAGCCGATGCCAGTGATGAGAAATCCTCGTCTGATGACGAGATCAAGCAGTCAGAGGGGGGCTCGGACGCTCATAGTGACAATGACTCGATCCCTGAGTCTGAAGATAGTTCCTCTGTTAATTCTAACGTTACTCCGTCACAAGCAAAGGCCGAGGCAAAACTGGCGGCCGACGAGCTCGCGAGGAACCCTATCCTTCGACTGCGTGTTTTCGAGCCAGAAAGGCTCGTGAAACGATTGGAGCATTTCCGACGTATCTACGGGCACTGTGGAGTTCCTCCAGGGTGGCCTCGAGACAAGGATTTGGCCGATTGGTGTTCTGCCCAACGCCAAGTCTACCGGGAAATAGTGCAGCACAAGTACCGAGAGCCGACAGATGGGGAACAGGCCTTGATTCGTCAACTGTCTGAAATGGACTTTATATGGGATTATGCTGATTGGCATTGGGATGATCGATGCCGAAAACTGGCAGCTGTAATTAAGCGGGAGGGCGTAGCACCACGGATGTCGACGGGGAAAGGGGAAGACATAAAAAAGAATGGGGTAACCTCTGAGAAATCGAGCGCCACTGACGTTGCGGAAGAGGATCCTGATGTAGGAACGTATTCGATACGAGGCCTTTTGGATTGGGTCCAAGATCAACGCCGACAAGTGCGGGCAGGGGAAACTGATTTGCCAAGCGATCGCATGGACCGATTGCGAGACCTTGGAATCATTTTGTAGGGTGTATGCTAATTATCTTAAACACAATGCATCAGGGAATTCATATGATAAATCCATGAATATTCTAAAAGATGAAAGTACTTCTCTACGTTTAGAGGGAAGATTTTCGCTACCCTCTCTGGAGTTCCGTGAACAAACCGACATCTATACGAATGGATCCATAATCTGCAAGTCTCTACGCTATACAACTCCACCGGTCATTCCTTTTCCACTATTGGATATGAGGGAGATTCCAACCTCTTCATCGCCATCGCGGTCGTCGTTCGGCACCAGCAGTAGCATACTGTCTGTTGGAGGAAAGCGACCTTCCTTTATCAAGGATGCAACAAATGTTTTGGCTCCAACAGCATTTACAACGGCAACCGCCGAGCCTTGTACCACTCGACCACCCCAATACAGTTGGATAGGCTGGGCCTGTGTCACCGGTTCAGAGGAGGATGGATCTGATGTAACAGGTGCACTGCTTCGTGGTTTGTCTTCTCCCGTCACCAGTCGATGATCCACCAACAACTCTACAACTGGGGCAGCAGTACTCTTTTTCTTTTTCTTCTTCTTCGAGTGGGTCTCTCCATCTCCCAACAGCAATACCACACAATCGGCTGGCACGATGTCGCCTTCTTCCAGTCGAATCACATCCCCTGTCACGAGACTCGCGGCATCGTATCGAATCCATTTGCCATTGCGCTTGACCTCGGCATCCTCCGGTTTTATCTGCGCAAAGGCTTTCATACTAGGCACATGTTTGATACAGGGTAAGAGACAGCAGACCCAGGATGGACAGTTGATGGGAGGAGTGACGACGTTGAAGGACCCATCGGCTTCACGGCGCGCAGATGCTTCGTCCGTTGTCAATCCTTTCTCCAGACTCGCTTTGAGTTGCGACAAGAGGTCTTGTTGGGCTCGAGATAAAGACATGGTGGAGAAACTGGGATCCAGGAGACAATGCAGTATCGATACAGGTGTTCTGCTTCCACTCGCAAAATAGTAATTGTCTGTGAGATGGTGGTGCACCAAGGTTTTGTCTTCGTTGTTGTTGATCGCAAACGGTTACCTTTGGTTCTGTTAAGGGTGGGGGTATTATCTCAGGAAGCTGAGTGGTGGAAGGACACAAACTTAAGTACAGCAATGACAAAGTCAGACGTTCGAGAGTCTCTTCGAAAGTACGTGGATAGCTTTCGCTCGAGCCGGTGGCGCAAACAACGACAAGCCAAGGCGGCAACAAGACTTGTTGTCGCTGTCGTTGATACTCGATGTATTGTTGTTAGAAAGTTGTAAATCGAGTATACAAAACTGTGAACTAAGTACTCTACAACAAGCGACCCTAGAGAAGGTCCATCGATCGAAGTTGTGTAACTGAGAGTCAACGCATTAGGTTCAATAGTACGAGTACATACGACATACGACTACAGATGGTGAAATTACTCGGCCTGCGAAACAATACCACGAAGCGCAAGGGCAAGAAACGCTTGTCTCCGACGGCTAGGACGCCGGAGTTATTGCGGCAACAGCATCCTATGTACCAATATGCACTGAATGAGTACTCGCAAACGGTCGCTGCCGGAACGTCCAATGACGCTGGGAGACTATCAGACGGAACCGATTCCTGGAGTGCCTTCGACGACTCGACGACACCAGCCGAGGCTGCCGCAATCGCTTCAACAGCAAACCCTCCTCCCCCTCCTCCGCCCATACTCACACCAACACCCGGATATTCATTAAATGGAGGTACTCTTCAACAGTCCTCGTCTTCCTCGTCATCAGTATCGAATTCAACAAACAAAGGAGTCGGTTCGGGTCCGCCGAAGATAACCGACGCGGCGTCCTCCGAAGATTCAATTCGGGGACAACAATTCAGCCCAGCACATAATGGAGGTCTGGGAACTATACCATCTTCGTCGACGACGACCACTGCCACCAGTATCAGCGATCAGCAATATTACCAACAGCAACAACGACAGCGAATGGGATTACCTCCCATGCGGTCTCCCTTTGAGGCAGAAATGCCGGACGCCACCTACGAAGAAACCTACGGCGATGCATACACGGGAGGATTGATCAAATACGTGTATCCATCGGGTTACCAGTCCATGCGCCCAAGATCCTGTCCATGGAAACTCAGCATTATCGTTTGTTCCTTGTTCACTTGGTTGTCAGTGTTCATTGTCGGCCATTGTTCGGATCAAGCACAGGTCAGTCAATGGTATGATGAGGAGGCTAACAACGACAATAACGAAAATGACAACACTCAGATTGATGACGACGTCGTAGTGATGGATATTCGATGGTGCGGATCGCGACCACTTTATCTCATGTGGGTCACCAGCATGTTGATTACCGGCTTGGCTGCGGCTTATTGTAGCGTCATTGGCTACATCAAAGTTCGCGATTTCGCCGTCGGTAACAGCCGAAGTCAACCTCCTGGTGTGGTCAGTGATAAATCCGACTACTATGTACGAATTGAAGATGGAGTGATTCGACCGTCGCCTAGCAATGAAGGTTCTGGCACGACGGCAGTCACGGCCGGACAGTACAAGAAATCCATTTACCAGAGCGATGGAACGCCCCTATTTTGGGGTGCACATATTTATCGACCAACGCAAGCGGCTGTGGCTATTACTAGTCGATAAGGATCCACGGAAGTATACGAACGAATTACGTGAGAGATCCTCCATACGAAGACAGCAAGGGCGTTCTCGAATACGTTTGACGTGTCTTACGAACAAAACGGTCTGTCTAGAGTTTTACAGCAACAACTTTTGATTCGTTCGGAGGCAGCTCACGGCGATAAATACTAATGAGTAGCCCCTCACGAAACTTGCGATGCATAGGCAATAGTGTTTTGCACCTGCTTCACGTAGCGGTTCAACTTGGCCATTACCTCCTTGTCTTGTTCCGTTCGCTCTGAGGTTTCCTTGGCCAATTCGTCACTGAGTGCCTGTATTTCAACCCGGACTCTGTGCTCAAACTGACGCAACTGCTCTTCTCGCACATGATCTTGCGAATCCAAACGGTCTTGTAGGGCGTGGATTTTGGTCAGGCGATCTTGCCGCTCCTTCGTCCATTGTTCCTTGTACATGTTGGAAACTTGATTCAATTGTTCGGTCCATGCTCTTTGTCGATCTTCCTGTTGGCGCTGTTCTTGTTTCAATTGTTCTTTCCATTCCGCTAAGCCTTCCTGTAAATTAGCAGTTGAAGCATCAATCTCCCCCTTAATTGATTGCACCTGCCCATCCCATCGTTCTTCCAGCGCCGACAGGCGTTGTTCCAAGAGCTCAAGTCGATGATGGACACCCTCATTGTCCTCTTGTAACTGTTGCATGATCCTCTCTTCAAATTGCTCCAGTTCTTGCTGGCATTGTTGTTCCACATTCTGTATCTGCGTCACGCGCCGTTTGCTCTCGGCCGACAAGGCTGCCTGCATCCGCTGAATCTGCGTCGACAAGCGCGCCAAGTCAGCATTCTGACGCTGTCGACGGACCTGTGCCTGTTGTCGAATCTGCTCTTCAAAGAGTCTATCATCTTCGTCTGTTGGAGCAATAATTAGAGCTGTCTCTGGCTTCTCAGTCGCAACCAGCGCATTGGAACCGTCTTCGGTGGTCATTGTTTGTCGGAGGTGTTTGAGAGCTAGAATAAAACGCTTACTGTTCTGTCCCGTCAAAGGTAGACACGAGTATAGTAGATCCTGCACACTCGTTACGTTACTTCTTTCAGCCGCTAACCTTCTTCAAGAGCAACCTTGTAGTTGTAATAGTAGAGAAGACCGTGGACGAGAAGTTGTTATTATCCATGGTGAAGCAGCGAGGTTCGAGTGTTGTTAAAATCCCAATCCTTCGTGTATTTTCAGAAGACACGATACGGTCTGTCTGTCTCTCGGATCAAAGGACAAAATCTTCTTTCGAAATTTTGAGGAATAGTAGACCGGAAAGAGTCATATCCTTTGGTCATAGTTAGCCCAACCCCAAAGCCTACCGTGGACGATCTTCCTCGGCGAGTACTCTATTCATTTCTATACTATTTCTGTCGAGGAGTTCGCTCTTCCCACGAATCATCACGTTTAGGGGCTTTAGCTAAAGAGTCTTGTTGGGTACTCTATCTCGCGTAGCTCCATTCTTGACTGGAATCTGTGTAGCCACCCTACCAAACCGTACGAGTCCTCCGGGTCCTGGTCATTTTCGGTGAGGCTCTGCGGTCATCAATCAAATCCTTCAGATCTGAAAGGATTGGCATAGAGCCGTCATAATCCTGCAACAGCAGCAAGACACACCGTTGTCCTTTCTTTACAGCAACCTTTAGCTCTCGAACAAACAACAAACATGGCTGACGACGAAGATATCGCCGCCCTTGTCATTGACAACGGTTCTGGAATGTGCAAAGGTGAGTTACGGGAGTTTCCCGGTCATTTCGTCCTCTCCCGATCGTTGGGTCTCGGAGCGAGACAAAGTCATTGCGACGAAAGATTCTTTGGCTTTTTCGGAATACTTTGCGGATAATGGCTTGAAAACAAGCTACCTACTGGTCTGTGTGGACCTTGGGGGTGTTTGTGTATGGTCCTGGGGTACCACGGCGGCCAGAAATACTCCGGTCGATGACCAGTCGACATCTGTCGAGTTTGTCTCCACGATGACCCGCGGTGTCCGCGACTGCGGGTTCGCATGATTCCCTGACAAATTTGTTGCAGGTCTAATTTACATTATCTCACACTCGACTTGTTCACCCTTACTTCCACAGCTGGTTTTGCTGGAGATGATGCTCCTCGATCCGTCTTTCCCTCCCTTATCGGACGTGCCCGTCAGCCCGGTATCATGGTATGTCCCACGAAGCTATCGAGGATGACCGTTGGTCAAATTCTAACTCTGTCGACCCACATGGCAATGGCTTACCTTATACACACCTTTCTCTTCTCTCTTCAATAGGTTGGTATGGAACAACGTGACGCTTACGTCGGTGATGAGGCTCAGGCCAAGCGTGGTGTTCTCACCTTGAAGTACCCCATCGAGCACGGTATCGTTACCAACTGGGACGATATGGAGAAGATCTGGCATCACACCTTCTACAATGAGCTCCGTGTCGCCCCCGAGGCCCACCCTGTTCTCCTTACTGAGGCTCCTCAGAACCCCAAGGCTAACCGTGAACGTATGACCCAAATCATGTTTGAGACTTTCAATGTCCCTGCCATGTACGTCAACATTCAGGCCGTCCTTTCCTTGTACGCTTCCGGTCGTACCACCGGATGTGTTTTGGACTCTGGAGATGGTGTCACCCACACTGTCCCTATCTACGAAGGTTACGCTCTTCCCCACGCCGTCATCCGTCTCGATCTTGCCGGACGTGACCTTACCGACTACCTCATGAAGATTCTCACCGAGCGTGGTTACTCCCTCACCACCACGGCCGAACGTGAAATCGTTCGTGACATCAAGGAATCCTTGTGCTTCGTCGCCGTTGACTTCGAGGAGGAGATGAAGAAGGCCGCCGAGTCCAGTGCCCTCGAGAAGTCCTTCGAGCTTCCCGATGGTAACATCATCGTCATTGGTAACGAGCGATTCCGTTGTCCTGAGGTCCTCTTCCAGCCTAACTTGACTGGTCTTGAAATGGACGGTATTGCCGACTCCACCTTCCAGACCATCATGAAGTGCGATGTCGATATCCGTAAGGACTTGTACGCCAACATTGTTCTCTCCGGAGGTACCACCATGTTCCCCGGAATCAGTGAGCGTATGTCCAAGGAGATCACCGCTCTTGCCCCCGCTTCCATCAAGGTTAAGATCGTCGCTCCTCCTGAGCGTAAGTACTCTGTCTGGATCGGTGGATCCATTCTTGCCTCCCTCTCTACCTTCCAGAGTATGTGGATCAGCAAGGAAGAGTACGACGAGTCCGGACCTTCCATTGTGCACCGTAAGTGCTTCTAAGAAGCTTGCGGCTGTCGCTGTGGATACGGTGTATGTTACGGCTCTGAGAGTCTTCTGAGTGAAGAGTGGAAGAAGTTCAGAACGATGGAAAGGATTTGCATGATTGACGTTGCGGTGTAACAAATAGATGGAGGCAGAAGGGAGGGCATTGATGTCTCTTAGAGAATGAGCGACAGAGAGAATGTCTTTCCGAGGTTTTCGGACGGTACAGCGTAACGTAAAAGAATAAATTAAGTACGTGTTTTCAGAAAAACCTCGTCGTTGGCTATAATGGGAGAAAAATATTAGGGTGATCCCAGTGTCACCATAGCGCACAATGGCGCAATTTTAGTAGCCTTTGGGCTCTCTCATGTACTTAGGATTCCAAGAAGGATGAGTCATTCTCGATGCGTGAACTGTCTTGCAAGTTTTGTGTTCTTTCCTTTTCTGGCTTCCATGAATTAGGATACTTGTGTGGGTTGAACTGCTTTTAGGTGACGCAGACGCTTCTTTCGATAGATCTACCATCGGCGAAGGCGGTCGAAGGGTAGCTTTAGCCTTATCTCTAAGAATTACAGGGAACACACCCTGAACCCCACAAGCCACTCAAGACAGCTCCGCCGCGTTGCAACAACCAAAAAGCCGTTAACAACGTCTTGTTGCCTTTACTTTCGTTGGCGACAACTAAGAAGAACGACCAAAGTCAAGTAGTCGTCGTTAGAGAACCCGTTCACAGCTTTGAAAAACATGGCATCCGCTGCAACCGCTAATGCGCGCGGTCAAATCCCGATTGTCTGTCCCGGTCATACCAGGCCACTTGCCGAGCTTCAATTTTGCAACGTTGCCACAAACAACAGCGACGATAGCTCTGTCCGTACTTTGTTGGTATCGGCTTGTCATGGTAAGCAGCCGTAAAATTCTTTAGAGTTTACGCAGAGGGACAGGAAAGCAACGTTGCATAGTATCCATGCACGCGAGCCACCTGCCCATCGGACGGGCATCTGCCGTTGCCGAGAGCAATGCCGTCGATTCTTTCTTCTCGATTCTACGCGTCTCTCTCAACTTTTTTTCATCCTGTCGTACACACAGATCGTATGCCTATGCTCCGCGACGGTGTGAGTGGAGATTGGATAGGAACGTTTGCTGGACACAAGGGTGCCGTTTGGAGTTGCAAGTTGGATCCCACCGGAAATCTAGCCGCCACCGCGTCGGGAGATTTCTCGGTCAGTGTGTGGGACGCCATTACAGGACAAGCGCTATTTACAAACAACAATGCCAAGTCAAAGTCATCGAAAGGATCCGTCTTTCAGCATGATCACATTGTCAAGACGTGCGACTTTTCGCCCGATTCCCAGCTCTTAGCAACCGGTGGTCATGAGGGTATTCTTCGAATTTACGACTTGACCAAGGCACCTAACATCAAAGCACCGATCAAAATCCCGCAACCCACTACAGATACTGATTCAAAGAAGAAAGTCTACATCAATAAGTGCTGCTGGGTATCGAATACGACTATCTTGACGGGCTGCACCGACGGAAAGATTCGAATCTGGGAAATTCAACGGTCATCCTCGGGTCCGCAAGTTCCCTCCGCCCCCAGCCACACGTTGGAAACGGACGGAGCCGAAATCCGGGATCTAGAAGTCAAGAGAATCGACAGTGGAGCAATTATTCTCACTGTTGCAGCGGGTCAAAAGGTGTACTTTTTCGACTTGCAATCCTTTGCCAAGATACACGTGTACGACATGCCGATTCACTTTCGGGATGAGGGAGGTGCCAGTTTGCATCCCTCTGGAAAGCGCTTTATTGCTGGTGGCAGTGATTTATGGGTACGAGTCTTTGACTTTGAGACCGGTGAAGAAGTAGAATGCCTCAAGGGACATCACGGACCCATTCGATGTCTGCGATACTCACCCGACGGCACTAGGTACGCTAGCGGATCTGAAGACGGAACGATTCGTCTTTGGAAGTCGTAGACCAAGGACACAGTGAGTGGTGCCTGTTGGAATGAATTCAAGAAGTGATTTAAAGGACTACACAGCCGCCGTGACGGGGCGGACGAGGAGCGCACTTGCGGGCTGTTGTTTCTCTTTCTAAAGGCACTAGATGGAGGCGGCAGCAAAAGAATTGGAACTTTGATGATTTTAAACATGCTTTATAACTTAGAATCACATCATGAAGGTTAATGTAGCCAATCAGCCTTTGATTGCAGCCACCACTTTGACAGCCGTCTCTAAACTTCTCTTATCCCTTGTACGGTTGCAAGTACGAACTCGCGACACCGAACACAAGATTTTGAAGCGTGAACGCCAGCGATGGAGTCCATCGCTGTCCTCTGGCCCAGGTTGGCAACAGTGTGTAAACTAGAATGGACCCCATCACCCAAGTTCCGAATCCTAGAGCGAAGGCAACCTTACGGTGACCGCCTCCCTTGCCGGCATTGAAGTTGATACCCAATCCACCTGCTTCTTGCTCTTCCCGTGGCATGCCGCGGAAAGTCAATTGCGCAACACAAACTAACCACGTAAAACGACCTAGATAATCCTGGGCGGGAGGGAAGACCAATCCAACCAACGTAATCGCACCCCATAAACGAACCTGCGACTTGACGTGCTTCTCATCTGGCTTGACAACTAATCCTTGAGTCCAACGAGGAGCATTCCATTCTTTGGCAGCTTTGGGAGTATCATCCTCTTCAGTAGGCCTGTTATTGCAGATTATGTTCAAGAGAATAGAAGGAGGGTTAGACATGTGAATCAACAACACATCAAAGGGAAGTGTGAAATGACCGTGGTCGCCAGTCAACTCTGGGCAGTGACAATTTTCCTCGAAACTCCGTGTTCTTACCCATCGTATTCAAAAGTAGATTGGGCCCTGGCTTCTTTCGATTGCGCAGCCAATCCAGCCAACCGCTCGTTCAATCGAATTTGAAGGATCTTGTCCTTCGCGACTTCCACCTTGATCTTTTGCTTGAGATTATCTCCCGCCATGGCAATCAAATGATCCGTGGCTTCCACAATTTCTTCGTACGTCGCGTCCTCGGCGATTCCAAGTTCTCTGTGCAACTTTGCTCGCTCTTGCTTCATACGACGAGCTTCCCTTTCCTTCTCTTTTTGTACGTTCCACGGTAGTTTCTTGAAGGGGTTGGGA
>Ga0222719_10004033_pt1 | contig 12940 bp, 10 predicted proteins | sample C33_34DmetaG_FD_165039 | JGI IMG/M metagenome (GOLD analysis project Ga0222719, IMG submission 165039) | Estuarine water microbial communities from San Francisco Bay, California, United States - C33_34D | ecosystem: Environmental > Aquatic > Marine > Unclassified | place: USA: California...
CTGGAACTATAATTTTACAAGATGGTAACTCAGTAACACAATTTCAGGGTGACTGTCCTAATGGTGATGTATTCGCTTTTAATATTCCAGAAGATGGAGTTTTATTTGAAGGCGGAATGACAGTTTCGACAATTACTAATATTGCAGGTGCAACATTATTAATAGACAAGTAGGAGGCTAAATGGCTAATACTACTTCTGGAACAGCAACGTTCGAAAAAGGTTTTTCTATATCCGATATAGTAGAAGAAGCTTACGAAAGAATTGGTATAGTAGGCGTTTCTGGACATCAATTAAAAACTGCAAGAAGATCTTTAAATATTCTTTTTCAAGAGTGGGCTAATAGAGGTCTGCATTATTGGGAAGTTGCAAATAATTCAATTACATTAGTTGATGGTCAAGCAACTTACACAATGTACAGATCAACGGCTGATGGTACTTCAGATGCAACAGCTGTGTATGGTGTTGACGATATTTTAGAAGCTAGTTATAGAAATTCATCTTCTGTAGATTTTCCTTTGACTAAAATTTCAAGATCAGAGTATCAAGCTTTGTCAAATAAAACTGACGAAGGAACTCCAACACAATATTTTGTACAAAGATTTATAGATAAAGTTACTGTCACATTATATTTAACACCAGGTTCTACTGAAGCAGGTAATACAATTAATTATTATTACGTAAATAGAATACAAGATGCAGGTGATTATAGTAATGATGCAGATGTACCTTACAGATTTGTACCTTGTATGGTAGCTGGACTTGCATATTATTTAGCAGTTAAAAATGCACCAGATAGAATTCAAGTTTTAAAATTACTTTATGAAGATGAACTTCAAAGAGCGCTACAAGAAGACGGCTCTTCTAGCAGCTCGTATATAAGTCCGAAGGTGTATTATCCAAGTGTCTAATACTGCTTCTGGTAAACATGCAAAATTTATTTCGGATCGTTCTGGTATGGAATTTCCTTACAAAGAAATGGTTAGAGAATGGAATGGATCAAGAGTACATATTTCAGAATTTGAACCAAAACATCCACAATTAGAACCAAAACCACACACTGCAGATCCACAAGGTTTACAAAATGCAAGACCGGCAAGAACTGAGCCACAAACAGATCCATTATTACAATCTAATCCTTTTATTATTACATCTGGAAGTTCAACTATAAATGTTTATGAACCAAGTCATGGAAGAACAACAGCAGATACTGTTGTATTTAGAAATGTAGATGGAAGTCCGGGAGGATTAGCTTATTCAGTGTTTGAAAATTCTTCAGGATTTAGTATAACAGTAACAGGTACAGATAACTATATTTTTGATTTAGGAAGTACACCAACTGTATCGGGAAGATTTGGAGGAAGTTTTGTTACAGCAGGACCTGTAACATTAACACCATAATATGGCATACACTTTAGCAAACTTACAAGATGATATTAGAAACTACACAGAAGTAGATGATTCTGTATTATCAAATACTATTTTAACAACTATAATCAAAAACGCTGAAAATAGAATTTATAGAAACGTAGACTCTGATGATAACAGATTTTATGCTACATCAAATTTACAAGCTGGAAATAGATATGTAACTATTCCATCTGATTTAAGGTTTATTAGATATGTACAACTAACTGACGCATCTGGAAATCAAGTTTTTTTAGATAAAAGAGATACTTCTTTTATGACAGAATATTACAATACACCGGGAACTCAGTCTGGATTACCAAAATATTATGGTAATTGGGACGCTAATTATTGGGTTGTAGCACCTACTCCTGATAGTACTTATTTAATAACACTAGCATATACAAAACAACCAGCTTCTATAACAGACTCCCCTGGAAATACAGCAGGTACTTATGTTTCTAATAAATATCAAGATTTACTTTTATATGGAAGTCTGGTAGAAGCATATGGATACTTGAAAGGTCCTGCAGATATGTTACAATACTATGAAGGATCTTTTAACAGAGCTTTACAATCGTACGCGATCGAACAACAAGGTCGTAGACGCCGGGACGAATGGCAAGATGGTGCCCTTCGTACACCACTTAAATCTGAATCACCATCATAATTTAAGGAGATAAATAAATGGCTAATATAGTACCTGACTCTTTTAAAACAGACTTATTAAAAGGAGTATTTAATTTTGACACCTTAGGAAATAGTGGAACTGCTTTTAAACTTGCTTTATATACAACACAAGCTGGTTTTAGTACAGCTACTACTGCTTATACAACTACTAATGAAGTTTCTTCATCTGGTACAAACTACACAGCGGGTGGAAGTACTTTAACTAATAACGGTGTAGCAATATCAAGTAACATTGCATATGTTGACTTTGATAATATAACTTTTGCAAATGTGACTTTAAGTGCAACAGGGGCTTTGATTTACAAGAACGGTGGTTCTGATAATGCTGTATTAGTTTTAGATTTCGGTGGAACAAAAACTGCTAATAACGGAGATTTCGTTATTCAGTTTCCTGCTGCTAATGCTTCTAATGCAATTATTAGACTTGGAGACGCACCATAATGAAATTTTGGAGTAATTAAATGGCTTTAGTAATAAATGATAGAGTAAAAGAAACTAGTACCACAACGGGAACGGGATCTTTTACATTAAATGGAGCTGCAGTAGGCTTTGAAACTTTTTCATCTGCAATTGGAAATACGAACACAACGTATTATGCAATTGTGTTGCAAGGTGGATCTCAGTTTGAAGTAGGTCTTGGCACAGTAAGTGCTGGAGCTTTATCTAGAGATACAATTTTATCTTCTTCTAATGGTGATGCTTTAGTAGATTTTTCAGCAGGTATAAAAGAAGTATTTTGTACTTTACCTGCTAGTAAAGCAGTTTATAAAAATGAATCAAATATAATAGAAGGAGTAGCAACCGATCAATTTGCTATTGCAATGGCAATATCTTTAGGAAGTTAAACAATGGCTAAAAAACTTTTACACAAATACACTTTTGATGCATCAGCAAGAACGATTGTCTTAGATGGTATCTTCGGGCAAGAACGTTTGTTGATGATAAACAACATAGAAGACAATGTTATTATTTATCTTTTTAACCAAACTCAGTTTGGCCTTACTAGTTATTCTATAGATACTGAAGCAGAAACAACAACGCTGGTTTTGTCATATGACACTACATCTATGTCTGACACAGATAAATTGCAGATATTTGTTGAAATGGATAGCACTGCTATCTCACCAGCTGAAACATATGTTGACCCAGTATCAAAAATCCGTGTGTCAAACCCAGAAAACTTAATTGATACTGACTTTGAATATGGCTTACAGTCTACAAAATGGGAAACCTTAGAGTTAGTAAAAAATATTCCAACTTTCTACAGCCGTAATGGTGATGAAAGTTTAAACTTGTCATCAGTATCTAAACAAAATGCTAGTGAAATAATTTCAGTTACTACAGTAGAAAGCCATAACTTATCTATTGGTAATCCAATTATTGTCCAGGGCACAGATAGCATATCTGCTGATGGTGCATTTATTGTTACTGCAATTCCAACAGCAACAACGTTTCAATATAAAGCAAAATCAGTTCAATCAGGAACAGGATCTATTTTAGATACCTACACACAAATCTTTATTGGTTCTGTTTATCAGGGAACAGAATTCCAATTATCTGGTTTAAATTCTATTACAACAGATGGTGCTAACCCATCTACTTTTACAGTAACAACAGAACACCCAACTAATTTTAGTACTGGCACTAGTTTCTTTTTAAGCAACAGTCTAGGCAGCAAAAATATTTCATTTAATTCTGCTAACGCAGAGACATCAAACACCAGGACAAAACAAGAAACTGTTACAGCTATAACAGACACTGGCATCTATGATCAATCAAAGTGGGCTATTGGTAATCCGCAGCCATTTAATTGGACGCCAAAACGTGGAATGTTTATCATTACTGGTGGACAAGCTGACTCGACAGTTAATTTTAATACTACTACTAACGAAGTAGAGTTTGATGTTGATCATGTATTTAATGATGGCGAAGCTGTTATGTGGATTAATGGCCTTGGAAATACTAACCCCGGCGGTATTACAGAAAGGCTTTACTGGGTACGAACCACTGCAGATAGCAAAAAAATATACCTTACCACTGGTGGCCCAACAGCTATTTCCAAAGTTAATTTAACTAGCCAAGGTGCTAATGGTGGTATGATGCGTTCATGTTTTGCTTACGGAATGAAAGCATCGTCAGTTAACACAACAAGTGACATATTTACCTTTGATCAAGATTATACAGTGTACCCATCAGACACGCCGTACCTTGCAATGTACACTACATTGGCTGGGTTCACCGTTGTCGCTAATGCAAGCCTAGTTAATTATTTTGAAACTGATGCTGTTAGCCGATCTTATTATCTAAACGCTATTGGTGGTTCTACAGATACAGCAACGTTTTCTGACACAGAAGGCGGTGCAGTTAAGGACGCAACCAGCGCAACTGTAAGTGGTATATTTGTACCAATGATCCCTCAGGCAGAGGGTGATCGAAATAGTTTTTATCTCCCTAAAGGTGAATGGGTTGCTGGTGATAAAATTTGGTTTGACAGTACATCAACACCTACCGGCATAACTACCAATGGCCATTACGAGCTTGTTGCGTCTGGTTCTGAGTTTCCTAATAGATTTAGATTGCAAGGAATTGGTCGTAACCCAGCCAATACTAACGAAGCCAACCTGACTACTTATGGTGGCGTTGGTACAACTATTCATGGTTTCTACGAATCAACCCCAGTATTAAAAACTGTTCCCACTGGTGAAACAGGCGGCTGGGCACTAGGCAGCGTGCAGCCAGTAAATTGGTTGCCCGAAGACGCTTTATTCTTTGTTCAAGGCACGGCTCTTGGTAATACCATTTCAGTAGACATAACTAACGACACTATTGCCTTTGTTGACCCACATGGTTTTGTTGATAATAAGCCATATGTTTATTTTACGGGATATGGTAATGGCGTTATGGGTGGATTGACTGATACCCGTTGGTATTATGTTCGGGTCGTTGATGCAAACACTATATATCTCACACTTACTGAAGGTGGCACAACTAAAGTAAACTTAACAACCGCTGGTACTTCAGCTGGCATACTTAGATCATGTTTTGTTAAAGGGTATCGTGCGACAGGCACATCAGATGCTGGATCAGATAGCATAACATTTATTGATAACCCGGGCGTAACTGCCGGAGAAGATCAATTGTTGATGGCTTGCTATACAACGTTTTCTAACTTTACTGTGTTTAACACTTCAACACTGTTAATGTCATATGAAGTTGGTGGCGGTCAGGTGGTCTATCCTAAAGACGTATCAACAGATGGTTTGACTCTTACTTTCTCAAATCAATTAGGTGGCTCAAAAAGAGATTTAAATGCTGGTGCTGTTAATGCTGGTATTATGATTAAAGTTCAACGTGCTCCGGATGCTAATTCAGTTTGGCATCCTAATCATGGTTACGAAACCGGCGATGTAATTATTTATTACATGACTTCAACTGCAATTGGCGGTATGATTAATGGTAGCTATTACAAGGTTACGAAAGTTAACGACAACAGATTGTCATTTCAGTATTATGCAAGCCAAGATCCAGTGAACTTTACTAACTATGGTAATGGTGCTGCGACTACTTACACTTACCCTATTGGCCAGACCATTGTTGCAACTGGTGATTATATTAACGCAACCGGTCATGGATTAAATGACCAAGACAGTGTGTTCTATAATTCTAATAGTGGCACACCTATTTTGCCATTGATCAATGGAACAACATATTATGTGTCAGGAGCAACAGCAGATAAGTTCCAATTAACGACAACGTTTGATGGTGTAACAGGCGATGCAATTGAGGTTGAACAGAACACTACTAATTATGCAGCTTTCTATCAAATCAATTATATAGGGCATGGTTTTGTTACTGGTGACCGGGTTAAATATGTTAGCTCATCACCAGTTGCGCCTTTAAAATCTGGTGCGTTTTATTATGTCTACAGAGTTAATGCCAACGCATTCAGCTTGCATTTGAATTATGATGGTTGTGTTTTAAACGAAGTATTTACCAGGATTTATTTTGCTTATCCATATTCTGGAACAGCAACATTTCAAAAAACCACAGCAGTGGATTTAGAAACCAAAGGTGTTGGCACTCAAATATTTAACGCCACATCTATTGGTGCAACTGATGGTGTTTATTCAATTAATAACATTACTACAGATACATCGTTTGAATTACCAGCAACATCAGAAGTGCCAAAAAGAAAAGTTAGTTTTAATCCTGATTCTGCAGTATGGGTTGAACAAGATGCTATAAAAATACCTGATCATTATTTTGTGACAGGGCAAGATGTAGTTTACAGTAATGGTGACACTGGCACACCTATAACATTTGCAGTTACTGTTCAAGATGTAAGTGGTTCTAATAAATATTTTATAGATGGAGTTCAACAAGATACTTTAGAATTAACAGAAGGGAATACTTATATCTTTGATCAATCTGATTCCACTAATGCTACACATCCATTAAGATTATCTACAACATCAGATGGAACACATGGTGGTGGAAGTGAATATACTACAGGAGTTACAACTGTAGGTACACCAGGTTCAGCAGGTGCTTATACTCAAATTATTGTTGAAGCTTCTGCTCCAACACTTTATTATTATTGTTCTGTTCACTCAGGTATGGGTGGTCAAGCAAACACACCTGCTGCCACAACAACAGCAGTTGGTGGTTTAACTACAAATACTACTTACTATATAATAAGAGTAAGTCGTAATTGGATTAGGTTGGCAGATAGTTTGGCTGATGCAAACGCTGAAACATATAAAACAATAACCTCTCCAGGAACAGGTATTCAAAACTTGACAACTACAAGTTTGACCGGCGAAGTGATTGGTGGTGGCACTGTTAGTGTTGATGCTGACTCAACAGCAGTGAGTGGAACCAATACTAACTTTACATCGTTCTTTAATACTGGAGACACTATTTCGTTTTATGCAGATCCAACTAGGGAAGTTAAGACTGTTACATCAATCGACACAAACACATCAATTTTAACAACTAGCCCGGCGCACGGAATGTCAACTGGAACAATGGTTGTTATGGATGCGGCAACAGCCCCAGCCGGAACAACTAATGGCCGGTTCTATTATATTCGGACTATTACCGCGACAACATTTACGCTGCACAATAGCGAAGCCGATGCGTCATCTAACTTAAACATTGTCAGCATCACAGATGCCGGCGATACAGTAAGTCCATATGTATTAGCTGATTTAGGAGCTACCTATTCAAACTCAGTCAGTGCAGTTACTGGCATCGGATCATTACAATTAACCACACCGGCAACAGCTACAATCACAGATGCCAACTTTACTATCGGTACATCATTACTAATGCGTGCTGATGGCTTTGCTATACATCGTCCATACGATGGCGGCGTTGAGTTAATTCCAAGTAAAAATCCTGATAGTAGAATGATCAGGCAGACTAGACGTTATTTTAGATATCAATCAGGTAAAGGTATTCAGGTATCATTTGCCATTAACTTTAGCCCATCAACCCAAACAGATACATTTACTGCTACTGGTACAGTGGGCACTATTAAGACGCGATACCCACATAGACTAGCTGTTGGCCTTAATATTGTAATGTCAGGAGCAATTGAGCCAGTTGGCACAAATTATTGGAATGGCGTTTTACCAGTTACATCAATTATAGATGAATACCAATTTACAGTGACGCTGCCTGGTACGCCGGGTTCAGCAGCCGCTGGTCCAAATGGTATTCCAGAATTTTATGTGCAGTCATGGTCTGGCAGTGCGTTAAGGTGCGGTCTGTTTGATGATCAAAATGGTTTATATTTTGAGTATGACGGTGCCAACATGGCTGTCTGTCGTAGAAACTCAACAACACAAATTTCAGGTGAAGCCTCAGTAGAGTTTAGATCAGGCACTGTTACTGGTGTTGATACAAAGTTTTCCAAACAATTAAGTTTGAATGATAACATTGTTATTAAAGGCCAAACGTACACTGTTACAAAAATTACTAACGATTCGAACATTAGCATTTTGCCAACATACCGAGGATCAACAAACACTGGTGTGATTATTACTAAAGTAATCAGCACCAAAGTAATTCAAAGTGATTGGAATATAGACAAGTGCGATGGCACTGGCCCATCTGGTTTTTATCTAGACCCGGCTCGTATCCAAATGGCTTACATGGATTATTCCTGGTACGGCGCCGGTAAAGTAAGATTTGGTTTTAAAGATCAATACGGCAAAGTAATTTATGTGCATGAGTTTATTCATAACAATAAATTCCGAGAAGCATATATGAGATCTGGAAACGTGCCAGCTAGGTATGAAATTGAAAATGTTGGAACACCAAGTTATGTACCAGCGCTAGCCCATTGGGGGACTTCTGTTATTATGGATGGTGGTTTTGATCCTGATAGCGCATATCAGTTTACAGCTAGTTCACAAGATATCCAGGTAACTGGTGAGGCAACGATAACCGTGGCAGCAAACGCTGAAGAGCAAGGTGATTATTATTACTTCTATAGTAATAGTTGGCGTAATTTTGGCCGAGCATTGCAAATTAAAACACCAAGTTTCTTGTATAACTCTGTGCCAAACAACGTGCCAATTACTGGCGCAAGTGTTGATGCCTTCACAAGAACCAGAGTACCTTCTACATTTTTTGGTTTGCCAAACCAGCCATACCAGGTTAATTTAAAAACCAGGGCCGGTAGTGCTAGTGCAAGCAGCACTGAAGAATTTAGATCTTTAATGTTAATTAATAGGCCACCAATTAGTGAAACTGAAACAACTAGTAATTATATAGTTACAGCGGCTACAACAGGTGTGCCTGTTGTTTATGACATACCATTAATTAGTATTAGATTAGCACCGTCTGTCGATACGAACACACCAGGATTCTTAGGTGAACGTGAAATTGTAAACCGAATGCAGTTGATTTTAAAATCTGTTGGTATTTTGTCAACGCACAACTGTACTATTACACTGCGTCTGAATGGATTGATCACCAACACAAATTGGTCTAGAGTTGAAAACCCATCGTTAAGTCAATTGATTTATCACAATAACCAGGATGAAATTTCTGGCGGAATTGATATCTTTAATTTTAGAGCACAAGGTGGTACTGGTACAACCAATCGTTCAGCGGTTGTTACAACACAAGAGCTAGGTGAAATTACTACACTAGGTAATTCTATCTTGGGAGGTAACAATGTATTCCCGGATGGGCCTGATGTTCTAACTGTCGTTGCCAAACTAAATGAAGATCCATCAACAGTATCTGACACTAACCCATTCAACGTCACAGGACGTATTTCATGGACAGAATCACAGGCGTAATAGAACTTAAAAAATTTTTAGTCCTATGGAAAAATTTGTAGCCTATATTGATTTAATTTATCAAACAAGTAGAGGTTTATAATGTTTTTTGGAAGTGTTTCATTTGCAGAATCACCATTTGCTGATCCAGGTGGAGTAAATATACTTGTAACTGTTAGCGGTCAAAGAATAAACCTTGCTATTGGTAATGCAAGTGTAAGAGAATCAGTAATTGTTTTACCTACAGGTGAACAAGTTAATTTAGCAACAGGTAATGTAGTTATAACTATAGATCAAACGGTACTTATTACAGGCAATCAAATAAACCTTGCAACAGGCACAGCAAGTATGGTATCATGGACTCCAATAATTCCAGGAGCAACTGGTGTCTGGAATCAAATGGTTCCAGGTGCAACTGGTATTTGGATTCCAATAGATCCAGATAACCCATAGGAGAAAAATGGCTAGTACGTATTCGAGTGATTTAAAATTAGAGTTAATGACTACAGGTGAAAAGTCTGGTACTTGGGGTACTGTTACTAACACCAACTTACAACAATTAGAACAAGCAGTATCAGGATACATTGCAATAGATGTTGGCTCAGCAGATGTAGCATTAGCCTTATCTAATGGTGCTGTATCCAATGGTAAAAATTTATACTTTAAACTTACAGGAACTTTAACAGCGAATAGAACGGTGACGATGCCAGACTCTGCTGAAAGAGTTTTTATAGTTGAAGATGCAACAGATAGATCTGCATCTTTATTTAGTTTAACCGTTAAAACAGTTTCTGGAACAGGTGTTGCAATACCTGTAGCTTCTACAAATTTATTATATTCTGATGGAACTAATATTAATTTAGGTATTAGACATAAAGGTTATATAACTCCTGGAGCAACATACACAGCAGTTAATGGTGATCAAGTTTTAGTTGATACTTCAGGAAGTGGTATTGGTGCACCCGTTACAATTAATTTACCAGCATCTCCATCTGTAGGTGATGAAGTCCATTTTATTGATAGTGGTAATAATTTTGCATCTAACAATTTAACAATTGGTAGAAACGGTTCTAATATTTTAGGTGTAGCAGCTAATTTAACCATATCTGTAAATACAGCAGCATTTACATTAGTCTATGTCAATGCAACAAGAGGCTGGGCATATAAAGATAATATATAGGAGCTAACAAATGGCTCTAATTGATTTTAAATTCTTACCGGGAATAGATAAGCAAAATACATCTGCTGGCGCAGAACAGCGTTGGGTTGATTCTGATAATGTAAGATTTAGATATGGATTACCAGAAAAAGTTGGTGGTTGGGCATCACTTATTACAGATACAATTGTTGGAGTTGCAAGAAAACAATTTGCATTTGTTGATTTAGATGGAAATAGATATGTTGCAATAGGAACAGATAAATTTTTACTTATTTATTTTGAAGGTCAGTTGTATGATATTACACCTTTAAAAACTAATTTAACTTCTTCAACAATTGCGACAACAGACACATCTCCAATTTGTGATATTACAACAGGGTCTAATCACAATTTATCTACAGGGGATATTGTATTATTAGATAATGTGACTTTACCAGGAGGAACTGGATATGCAGATTCTGATTTTGAAAATAAATTATTTCAAGTAACTAGTGTCACTTCAGCAACTGTATTTACAATTACACAATCAACTAATGCAACAGCAACAGTAAGCACTGGTGGAAGTATCGATGTAAAACCTTATGAACAAGTAGGACCTGCTGCTCAATCTTATGGTTATGGTTGGGGTACAGATACTTGGGGAACAGGAGGATGGGGTGATGCTTCATCTGCAAATGATATATCACTTGAACCAGGTCTTTGGTCATTAAGTAATTTTGGACAAGTTCTTGTTGCAACAATTGCAAATGGAAAAACATTTACATGGAATGCAGGAGACGCTGCAAGACTGGTAACTAGAGCATCTACAACGACATTTGCATTTGAAACAACTAATAATCCAACTGCAAGTAGAGTTACACTTGTTTCCCCTACAACTAGACACTTAATACATTTAGGAACTGAAACAACTATTGGTGATACGTCTACTCAAGATGATATGTTTATAAGATTTTCAGATCAAGAAAATATTAACTTATATATTCCAACTGCTGTAAACACAGCAGGTACACAAAGATTACAAGATGGAACTAAAATTATTGGTTCATTAAAAGGTAAAGAAGTTATTTTAATTTGGACCGATAATGCGTTGTATACGATGAAATTTATCGGTGCACCTTTTACATTTGGTTTTGAACAAGTAGGTACAAACTGTGGATTGATTGGTAAAAATGCAGCTGTTGAAATAGATGGTGTTGCATTTTGGATGTCTAACAATGGTTTCTTTATGTATGATGGTACTGTTAAATCTTTAGCTTGTTCTGTTGAAGATTATGTTTATGACCAAGCAGACACTACAAAAGGTCAGCAAGTTTATGCAGGATTAAATAATCAATTCACTGAAGTAACTTGGTATTATCCTTCTACTAATTCTGAATATAACGATCAATATGTTGTGTATAACTATGGTGAAGGGAAAGGTGAAAGAATACCTGAAGGTGTTTGGTATATTGGCACCGAAGCTAGAACAACTTGGATTGATGCTAGTGTATATCCAAAACCTTTTGCAACTAAATTTAATAGTTCAGATACTGGAACTTTCCCGGTAATTATTGGTGAATCAGGTTTAGGTCAAACAGTATTTTTTGAACATGAAGTAGGTACCGATCAAGTGAACCCTGACGGTAGTACTACAACTGTTACATCATTTGTAAAATCATATGATTTTGATTTACAAGCAGAAGGAACAGCTGGAGAAGTGTTTTTAGCGATTAGAAGATTTATACCTGATTTTAAAGATTTACAAGGAAATGCAAAAGTAACTTTAGCAGTAAAAAGATATCCTCAACAATCTAGCACTGCAACTGCGTTGAGTCCCTTTACAATTACACCAACTACTGATAAAAAAGATACAAGAGCCAGAGGAAGGTTTGTTAATATTAAAATAGAAAATGATGGTATTAGTCAATCTTGGAGATTTGGCACTTTCAAAATTGATATACAACCTGATGGTAGACGATAATGACTAAAGTAGTAGTAAGAATACCGGAACCAAAAGAAAAATATGATGTTTCTAACCAGAAACAAATCAATAGAGCAATTAATTTGATTGTTGAACAATTAAATTCTACATACTTACAAGATTTGAAAGAAGACAGTGAACGATATGCATGGTTCAAAGGTGGTAATAGTGGAGGGGATTGTTAGTGTCTTGTAATAATGTAAATTGTTCTACTTGTCCTGACTATTTACAAATGGTCTCTGAAGGCAATGTATCAGGGTCTTCTGTTAGAAATATATTTGGTTGGCAAGCGTCAACAACAAATACTTTTATTCCTATGTGGGAAAATGCAACAGCCTATACTTATCCAGGTTCAGCATTAACCATGACTGTAACAAGTGCGTCTGCAAGTGATGATGGTGGTACAGTGACTATTATTGGATTGGATGCG